>ERZ808252.99-NODE-99-length-92825-cov-8.711243_pt1 | contig 92825 bp, 73 predicted proteins | sample MGYA00521242_ERZ808252 | MGnify/ENA primary metagenome ERZ808252 (study PRJEB31516, sample SAMN03275581) | gut metagenome | biome: mammalia-associated habitat; material: feces | host: Papio cynocephalus | place: Kenya | collected 2012-08-07 ...
GGCTCAGTGAATTCATCGTCCTTTCCGTACGTCCTTTCCCATCCCGACAGGTGAAGGGCCAGATTCTCCCGCAAATCATTCACAGAAGTGTACCTGCTCCCCGTCAGATCCAGACGCAGCACCGGATACTCGACCCAGTCCTTCTCCAGTTCCTCTATGGCCAGACCCTTGAAAAGATCCTTACGACCACGGAAATAAGCCTCCAGCGTCGAGACGAGAAGGCTCTTCCCGAAGCGCCTCGGCCGGCTCAGGAAATAGTACTTGCCTGTCGATGTGAGGCTGTAGATCAACGCAGTCTTGTCCACATAGACATATCCGCCATTGCGGATCTCAGAAAAACTCTGTATTCCGATAGGGTACAACATGGTTCACTCCTTTTCGCCAGTAACAGCACCGGCAAATGCAAATATAGCCTTTCACCAAGAAAAATGAAAGGGCGTGATGAATAACGTATCGAATAGCACAGCGTTTTTTTCCTGACAATATCCGATGCCCCGCCCTCTTCTTGGCCATCCGTAGCATCAGTCTGGAGGTATGGGTAATTTCCGTGGTTCTTACCCATACCTTTAGACCCGGGAGGGTCTGGAGGCGTGTCCTGAAAATACCCCTACCTGCACACCGACCAGAGGAAGGGGGTATGGAAAATTGCATACCGCTGCCACAGGGGAAGCCTAAGCTTCTGCCGGCTCAGGGAAGGATGACTGGCTGAAGATGGACGGAGTTCTCCATTTCGGCCAAATAAGGAATTTTATTTGGCCGAAACAGCGATTTTTAGTAGCTTTACGGCCAAATAAGGAATCTATATGGTAGGAAGAGAATTGGAAAGACAAATGTTGCAAAGGGCGTTGGATAAAAACAAGTCCCAGATTGTCGTGGTCTATGGAAGACGTCGTGTCGGGAAGACGTTTCTCGTGAATGAATTTTTCGGGAACAAATATGCTTTCAAGCATACTGGTGTTTCGCCTGTTGACAGGCGCTCCTCCAAGGGCCTTTTGCGTGAACAGCTGAGTGAGTTTTATTATTCTATGAAATCATTTGGTTTGAAGAATGAGAAATCTTGTCCGGAATCATGGGCGGACGCTTTTCATATGCTTCAAGAGCTTCTTGACAGCAAGGCTGACGGTTCAAATCAGGTGATATTTATCGATGAACTCCCATGGATGGACACGCCGCGATCTTGTTTTTTAAGTGCTTTTGAGCATTTTTGCAATGACTGGTGCTCTTCCAGAAATTATGTGAAGCTTATCGTCTGCGGGTCTGCCACTTCATGGATCTGCGATGAAATGCTCGACAATAGAGGAGGTTTGTATGACAGGGTGACTTCAAGCATTTATGTGAAGCCGTTTACTTTACATGAGTGCGAGATGTTTTTTGAGGAGGAAGGTTTTCATCTGGACAAATACGATATTGTCCAGGCTTATATGGCATTTGGTGGCATACCGTATTATCTGTCGCAATTCCGAGAGGATCTAAGTGTAGTGCAGAATATCGATGCGCTGTTGTTCAATAAGGACTCTCTTCTGTATGATGAATTTGATAAATTGTTTTCGTCCCAGTTTGCCAATCCTGATGCCCTTAAGGCAATCATGACAGCTATCGGAATGAAACGGACTGGCCTGACCCGGGAGGAAATTGTGGATCAGCTGAAACTGTCAGCCGGAGGAACATTCTCGACAGCCCTCAAGGCATTGGAGAAAAGTAGATTGATATTATCATACAAGCCTTTCGGGGAAAAGAAGACCAAATTCCGGATATCTGACCCGTTCTGCTCATTCTATCTGCATTATGCGAAGCAAAACAGGGACAAGGAAAATTTCTGGCAGATGAATTACCATTCGCCGGCCATGTATAGCTGGTTGGGGTTGGCTTTTGAGGAGACAGTATTCGGCCATATTGAACAGGTTAAATATGCTTTGGGCATTTCAGGTGTGTTGACGACTGAGTCTGAATGGACCGTAGACAGTTCCGATGGGCAAGAAGGCATGCAGGTTGATCTTCTGATCGACAGGGCAGACAGGGTAGTTGACGTGTGTGAAATCAAGTTCTGCAATGATGAGTTCTCCCTGAACTCCTCATATTCAAGAAAAATCATGAGCCGCGTGGAGAGGACGGCTGAGTTGTTCGGAAATAAAAGAAGTGTCGTCAGCGTTCTGATAACAACATATGGCTTGAAGAAGAACGAGTATTCCAGCCGTTTCCAGAAGGTTGTCACAATGGAAGACCTGTTTCGGTTCTGAATTTCGGGTCGCCATGAAAGATTTTTGAAAATTAATTTGGATTTGTTATAACGTTATAATATATTTGCGGCAAAAGTCATCCACATGAGTCGACAACACGATAATAACGTCACGGTGAAGGATATCGCGAGAGAGGCAGGAGTTTCTCCCGCCTTGGTGTCTTTTGTGATGAGGAACGCATCGGATGGAGAAAGGAATTATAGGGTAAATCCTGAGACGGCATCGCGTGTGCTTGAGGTTGCGAAGAGGCTAAATTACCATCCGAACACTTCAGCCCGGGCTCTTAAGAGCGGGAAATACAACACCATCGGGGTCATTCTCTCTGATATTGCCAATCCTTTTTTCGCTGAAGTTGCAAGGATGATCGAAGATGCCGCATATCGCCACAGCTTTTCTGTCCTGTTCGGAAGCACTGATGAGGATCCGAGAAAGCAGGAACAGTTGGCCCGTGTCTTCATTGATAAGGGAATCGACGGTTGCATTGTGGTTCCAAGTGATGGTGCTTCATCAGGAGTTCAACCATTTCTTGATAAAGAGATTCCGGTCGTTCTGTTTGACAGGTCCGTCAGGGGTATTGACCTCCCTTCGGTCTTGCTGGACAACCGGAATGCCGCGCATGCTCTGACCCGTAAACTGATAGATAAGGGTTATAGGCTTATCGAGATGATCTCATACTCGATGGATTTGTCCAATATTAAAGACAGGGAAAATGGTTATGCTGAATGCATGTCCGCTGCAGGGCTGGGTGGACTCTCAAACATTCATCGGGTGGAGCATCATGCTTCTGCTTCTTCCATCGAAAACATTATCGCCGATGCTAGAAAAAGAGGAGTGGAAGCGTTCGTTTTCGCCACCAACTCATTGGCGGTTCAGGGGATGTCCGCTATTTTCAGAAAGGGATTCTCAATACCTCAGGACTTCGGAATTGCTGCCTTTGACGAAAATGATGCGTTTGAAATCTATCGTACGGATCTTTTGTATGTGAGGCAGCCGCTGGAGTCTTTTGCCGCAGAATTGGTCAACATCCTCATGGGTGAGATGGCCGGGACTCGTGATGACGGCGTGTGTCCGCACGTGGTCCTGACGGCTGAGGTCATTGATACTGAAAGATAATTTTTTACCATGTAGTTATAACGTTATAATTATGTTGCGAACCAAGTTTTCATCTTCAATTATTGCAGCCATGATGATCATGGTGGGGAATAGTGTTTCCGCTCAGAATGAAGCCGTACCTGTCCGTTACAATCAGGACATATCCTGCGACCTCGGTGTTGGCCTGTGGTGTGTGCCCATCCCGTACGATTATGATGGTGACGGATTGAAAGATCTTATTGTTTCCGCTCCGGACAAGCCCTATAAAGGATTGTATTATTTCAGGAATATAGGGAGCAACAGTAAGCCTTTTTTCGATAAGGCCAAGAAACTGTCCGCTATAGGGAAGGACAATGTGAGGTTTTCAGAAGTCGATGGCAAAGCATTCGTCATGTCCAAAGATTGTGAATGGGAGAATTTTTTTGAAGTACTTTACAGCAGTCCAAAGACGATTGAATACGAGGGTGAGCGTTTAGGTGCGACTTTCAAAAGCACCAGAAGCAATATGTGGAATTATGTGGATTGGGACAATGATGGCGATAAAGACATAATTGTCGGTATTGACACTTGGGACGATTATGGATGGGACAACGCATTCGATTCAGAAGGGGTTTGGAAGAACGGGCCATTGCATGGATATGTTTATCTGCTTGAGAATGTGGGTGGCAAATATATCAACAGAGGTAAGGTTCTGGCCGGTGGAGAGCCGATTGATGTATATGGGGCTCCTGTTCCATGCATTGCCGATTTCGACGGCGATGGTGATCTGGACCTCATCTGCGGGGAATTTGTTGACGGGCTTACTTGGTTTGAAAATGTCGGCACGCGTGAGGCTCCGGAATTCGCAAAGGGTTTTCGTCTTTCAAACAAGCATGGGGAAATCCGCATGCATCTTGAGATGATAGTTCCGGTTGTCTCCGATTTCGACGGCGATGGCTTGCCGGATCTTATAATAGGGGATGAAGATGGCCGTGTGGCGTGGCTGAAGAATACAGGAAAAATCTGTAAGGGAATTCCTCAGTTTGAGGACCCGCTGTATTTAAGGCAGAAGGCTGATCTTCTGAAGTTCGGAGCTTTGGCAACTCCGTATTCGGTTGACTGGGATGGCGATGGTAAAGACGACCTTGTGACAGGCAATTCGTCAGGGGAGATAGCAGTCATAAAGAATTTGTCCGGAGGCCCAGATCCCGTGTGGGCTGAGCCTGAACTGATAAAAGTGAAAGGAAAGCCTTTTCGCATCATGGCCGGAGAGAATGGATCAATTCAGGGGCCGGCTGAAAGAAAATGGGGGTACACGGTATTGGCCGTGGCTGATCTGGACGGTGACGGGAGGAAAGACATAATATACAACTCCATAATCGGGAAGATTGAATGGCTAAGAAATAAGGGAAGTAAAGATGGTCTTGATTTTTACGCGCCGCAGCCTGTGTATGTGGATTGGTCTGATGCTACACCGAAGCCTGCTTGGAACTGGTGGAATCCTGAACCAGGCACGTTGGTGACGCAATGGAGGACTTCTCCTGTGATTATTGATTGGAATGGTGACGGTCTTGAAGACCTTGTAATTCTGGATCAAGAAGGCTATCTGGCCTTTTACGAAAGGGTTGCATCATCGAAAGGAAAAGTATGCTTCAAGCCGGGCAGGAGGATCTTTTATGGGGTGAATTGCTCGCTCTACAGCAATGGTGCGGGGGTGGTAAACGCATCTCCGGGGCCTCTCAGACTCAACAGTGGGAAAGCCGGGTCTTCCGGCAGAAGAAAGATATGTTTTGTGGATTGGGATGGAGACGGAAGTCAAGACCTGATAGTAGACAGCCAGAATGCTGCATGGTTCAGGAATGTCAAAGATCAGAATGGCATTGCTTGGTTTGAATATAAGGGTAACCTGTGTGATACTGTGCTTGAAGGGCATACGGTATGTCCGACTCCTGTTGACTGGGACAAGGACGGCAAGTTTGATTTGCTCCTCGGAGCCGAAGACGGTCATTTCTATCTTATAAAAAACAATTATTAAAAACAATCAGATTATGACAATGAAAAAAATAAGGGGCATAATTCCACCTGTGGTGACACCGCTGAAGGGTAATGATGAACTTGACATGGAGGGCATTGTATGTCTTGTCGAGAGGATGATCTCCGGAGGAGTGCATGGGCTTTTTCTTCTTGGGACGACTGGTGAGGCGCAAAGCTTGACGTATGCTCTCAGAAGAGATTTCGTCAGTGCTGTCTGCCGGCAGGTCGCCGGCAGGGTGCCAGTATTGGTGGCGATAACCGACACTTCTTTTGATGAGAGCATCAGCATGGCGAAGTTTGCCGCAGCTAACGGTGCAGCCGGAGTAGTTGCCGCGGCTCCATATTATTTCCCCCTCTCACAGGTGGAATTGTGCGAGTATTTTACAGCACTCGCTGATGCATCACCGCTGCCGATTTATCTATACAATATGCCTTCACATGTCAAGGCGTTCCTTGAGGTGAACACAGTGCTTAAACTTGCTGAACATCCGAACATCGCTGGGCTCAAAGACAGTTCGGCAAACATGAACTATTTCCGGACCCTGTATCATCATCTTGGAAAAAGGGACGACTTTGCCTTGTATGTGGGTCCGGAAGAATTGACGGGAGAGTGTGTCCTGATGGGTGCCGACGGAGGCGTGAACGGAGGGGCCAATATGTTCCCTGAGCTATATGTGGAAATGTTCAATGCTGCTGAAGGTGGAGACTTGAAGAGGGTAAAAGATCTACAAGAAAGAATAATGGACATAAGCACATCCTTATATACTATAGGAAAGTACGGCTCAAGCTACCTGAAAGGGCTTAAGTGTTCTCTGTCTTTGCTGGGGGTGTGCAGCGGATATATCGCCTGGCCGTACAGGGAATTTGAGCCTTCGGAGCGGGTTCTGGTTCGGAAGGCTCTGATAAGGCTGGGATTCACGGATATCAGATAATCTTGGCGCGGATTATGGAACTGACTGTTCTTGACTATATTGTCTTTTTTGTTTTTGTGATAGGGGTGGTTGCTTTTGGCTGCACATTCTATCATAAAAGCCGTAATGGCGCGTCCGCATTCACGAAAGCTGACGGGAATGTTCCGACTTGGGTTGTCGGAATGTCGATATTTGCTACATTTGTCAGCTCGATCAGCTTCTTGGGACTTCCTGGCGGGTCTTATTCCGGTAACTGGAATCAACTTGTGTTCAGCTTGACTATCCCGATTGCCATGATGCTCGCAGCCAAGATATTCATCCCCTTGTACCGGGGAATCGGAAGTGTCTCGGCATATCAGTTCATAGAGAATAAATACGGCTATTGGGCAAGGTGTTATGTGGCAGTATGTTATCTTCTGACACAAGTTTGCAGGGTGGGTTCAATTCTGCTTCTGCTGGCAATCCCTATAAATACCATGTTCGGGTGGGATATTAGCACTGTAATAATAGTCACTGGCGTGCTTACGTTGATTTATTCTGTGATAGGTGGAATGTCGGCTGTGGTTTGGACGGATGCCATACAGGGGATAATACTTATCATTGGCGCACTTGCGTGTGCGCTGATCCTGACATTCAGCATGCCTGAGGGTCCGGGACAAGTTTTCAGGATTGCGACAGCCGAGAAGTTCAGTTTGGGCAGCATAAGCGCGTCGCTTAAGGAGCCTACTGTCTGGGTTGTTCTCATTTATGGTCTGTTCATGAATCTCCAGAATTATGGCATCGATCAGAATTATGTGCAGAGGTATATGACAGCGAAGTCGACTGGAGAGGCCGTCAAGGGTACAATTTTCGGAGGCCTGCTGTACATCCCTGTGTCTATGGTGTTCGTGTATATAGGTACGGCCCTGTATTCTTACTACACCGCACGTCCAGGACTTCTTCCTCCGGATGTTGCCGGAGATAAGGTGTTTCCGTATTTTATCGTGCATGGATTGCCTACCGGGCTCACAGGCCTTGTGATCGCATCCCTGTTCTCTGCGGGTATGAGCACGGTGGCTACGAGCATCAATTCATCTGCCACCATAGTGTTCACTGATTTTTATGAACATATCACCGGAGGAAAGAGAGATTTCCGCAAGCGGAACATGCAGGTGCTGTATATGACTTCTTTTGTTGTCGGTGTGCTGGGCATAGCGATAGGGCTTGCCATGCAGAGAATTGATGGTGTTCTGGATGCCTGGTGGAAATTGTCTTCAATTTTCAGCGGGGGAATGCTGGGGCTGTTTCTGTTGGCACTTGTTTGCAAGAGACCTTCACGACTCGCTTCTCTGATTGCTGTGGCATGCGGGCTACTTGTGATAGCTTATATGAGTTTGCCTGTATTCAGTTGCAAGATACATTCATATATGACGATAGTGTTTGGCACCACCGTGATTTTTGTGGTAGGATTTGTATTGACCCTGTTATTCAAGAAAAAACAATAAACAATAAACAATCTAAAACTTGTAATCAATGGTTATGAATCATCCTAAGATCGGGATACGCCCCATCATAGACGGGCGGCGCGGCGGAATCCGCGAGTCACTGGAGGCTATGACGATGGGCATGGCCGAAAGTGTGAGGGATCTCTATGAGTCAAGTCTTGCTTATGCGGACGGGGCTCCTGTGGAATGTGTGATTGCGGACACGACCATCGGCGGGGTCGCCGAGGCGGCTGCGGCATCTGAGAAGTTCCGTGACAACAATGTGGGAGCGGTCATCTCCGTTACACCATGCTGGTGCTATGGCACTGAGACAATCGACATGGATCCCCTGATGCCCAAGGCTATATGGGGCTTTAATAAGACGGAGCGTCCGGGGGCCGTCTATCTTGCCGCAGCTCTTGCGGGGCACAATCAGAAGGGGTTGCCTGCTTTCGGAATCTATGGGAAGGATGTTCAGGACAAGGACGATGATTCCATTACGGATGATGTGCGCGAAAAATTGCTGTTGTGGGGAAAGGCGGCCATCGCTGTGATGCAGATGAAGGGCAAGTCGTATCTGTCTATCGGGTCGGTATCCATGGGCATTGCCGGCTCTACACCGGTTCCTGATTTCTTTCAGGATTATCTTGGTATGAGAAACGAGTATGTTGACTGTTCGGAAATAGAACGCCGTGTTCGCCTTGGCATATACGATAAAGAGGAGTTCGGACGTGCAATGGACTGGGTTGGTAAAAACTGTAAGCCGCACGAGGGTTCGGACCGCAACAGGGAAGATCTTCGAATGGACAGGAGGCACCTGGATGACGTGTGGGAGTATATTGTCAAGATGACGATGATTTTCCGAGACTTGATGATAGGCAACCCTAAACTTGCTGAGATGGGCTTTGAAGAGGAAGCTTGCGGGCACAATGCTATAGCCGGAGGATTTCAGGGCCAGAGACAATGGACCGACTTCATGCCTGACGGTGATTTTTCCGAGACTATGCTGAATTCTTCTTTTGATTGGAACGGGATAAGGCACCCATACGTTTTTGCCACAGAAAATGACACGCTTAACGGGGTGACAATGTTATTTCTCAATCTGCTTACGAACCGTGCCCAAATGTTTTCAGATGTAAGGACATATTGGTCTCCCGAAGCTGTCAAGCGAGTGACGGGCTATGAGTTGACCGGCCATGCTGCTGATGGTTTCATACATCTTATCAATTCGGGTTCTACAACCCTTGATGCTACAGGGAGAATGGAAACTCCGGAAGGAACTCCGGTCATGAAGCGTTTTTGGGAAGTGACAGAGAAAGATGTGAAGTCGTGTCTTGAGCATACCTCGTGGATGCCCGCCGACAGGCAGTATTTCAGGGGTGGCGGCATGTCAAGCCATTTCTTGACAAGAGGAGAAATGCCTATGACAATGTGCCGTATCAATTTGATCAAAGGGTTGGGGCCTGTGCTGCAGATAGCTGAAGGGTGGGCTGTGAATGTTCCGGATGAGGTCTTTCATGCTATTGATGAGAGGACGGATCCGACTTGGCCTACGACGTTCTTTGCTCCGCGTGTAAACGGGATGTCTGGCAAGTTCAAGGATGTGTATTCAGTCATGAGGCATTGGGGCGCAAACCATGGAGCTATCAGTTATGGACACGTGGGGGCGGAGATGATAACACTCGCCTCTATGCTGAGGATACCTGTATGTATGCACAATGTTCCGGAAGACAAGATTTTCAGGCCTAGCGCCTGGGATGCATTCGGGATGGATGATGAATGCGCCGATTTCAGGGCATGCCAGAATTTCGGCCCGGTGTACAGGTGATTTTTTTGCATTTGAATTATAACGATATAATCATTTAACAACCATGAAACTAAAGTTAATAGCCTTAGCGGTCTGCATTGCCATGCCGATCAATTTTGAGCTTAAGGCATCAGATGATTTCGCAGTGAGTCCTGTGGCCTATGCTGACGAAGCAGAAAGAGTGATGGTCTCCGGAATTGTCACGGATGAGTCGGGCCAGCCTTTGGTCGGAGCCTATGTGGTGGAAAAGAACACGACAAATGGTGTCATGACGGATTTGGATGGCAGATTCTCGATTTACGTTACCAGGGACTCCCAGATTGAGATCTCGTTTATGAGCTGCATTTCCCGGAGTATAACAATTAAGGGTGACAGCAAATTGGATATAGTTCTCAAAGAGGATCGTAGCCTTCTGGAGGAGGTTGTCGTCGTCGGATATGGCTCCCAGTCGCGGAAGTCATTGACTTCCAGTATCACTACTGTCAAGTCCGATGTGATTGAAGGAAAGCCTGTGACTAGTGCAGGAGAGTCGCTTAAGGGAAGGGTCGCCGGTCTTTATGCGGCATCCAATAATTCAATTCCTGGCCAGGAACCACGTTTCCTCATCCGCGGAGGCTCCTCCGTCAATTTGAGCAATGACCCGATAGTCATTGTGGATGGCGTAAACAGAAGCATGAGTGATCTTGATCCGAATGATATTGAATCCATAGAAGTACTTAAGGATGCCGCTTCTGCAAGTATCTATGGGGCTCGTGCTTCAAATGGAGTAATACTCGTCACGACAAAGAAAGGCAGCCCTTCAAAAGGACCACAGATCACGTTCGATGCGACTGTCGGCTTCGAGAACGCGGTAGACAAATGGAATTTTATGAATGGAACCGAGTTTCTCCAGTACCTTCGTCCGCAGCTTGTCGATGGCTATGAGGGTCAGGCTGTGTTGAACGGGACCAGCGCCGCCGGAATCGGGAACGTCTCCGATCAGGCGAATTATTCTCCGAGGTATCTTAATTCTGGAGAAAGCGTCCCTGATGGATGGCTCTCCATGGCAGATCCGATCGACCCGTCAAAGACAATCATATATCAGGAGTATGACAGCCAAGAAAAGTGGTTCAGGACAGCTCCTTGGCAGAAATACTATGTGGGAGTCAATGGAGGAAGTGACAAGATTACATATATGGCATCCGCAAGTTACCTCAATGACGGAGGCGTAGTCCGTATGACCGGATATGAACACATGTCAATGCATGCAAATACGACTTTCAAGGTGACGGACAATCTGGAAGCATCCACCACATTTGATTATGCCAGGATAAACCAGGATCAGATGTATGGATCCAACTGGAATGTTCTTGGACGCGGATTGCTTATGGGGCCTACTCGAAAGCAATACACTTCTGACGGTAAGATCACAAACGGCAGCGGATGGTTTCAGGATCCTGATTATTGGGAGAAGGCTTATGACTTTGAGAACATAAAGAACAACTTTGCCGGTACTTTCAGTCTGAAGTGGAACATCCTCGACGGCCTTTCCTTATATGCGCAATATGGTGTTTACAATACCAACACAATACACAGCATGTATCAGAAAGTAGAGGTTGACGGAGAACTGAACTATAGGGGGAAGGGTGATGGAACACAAGAAAAAAGATGGTCAAAGATCAGAGACAATTTTACGGCATATATGAATTATGCCAAAGTCTTCGGAGATCACGACATCAGTTTGATGGCGGGATACGATTTTTCGAGGTGGCGTGACTGGTATCTCTACGCCAAGTCTACAGGTGCGGTTTCTGACAAAGTCCCTACACTCTCATCCGGAACAGTTTTCACGGCCAGCAATAATGATACCCAAGAAGCTCTGGTTTCATATTATGCCCGCGCGAATTACGGCTTCAAGAATAAGTACCTGCTCGGCCTCACTGTCAGGGCGGACGGTTCGTCAAAATTCGCTGCGGGCCACAGGTGGGGATGGTTCCCGGCCGTATCCGCCGGATGGATCGTGTCCGAGGAAAGGATGTGGGACAAGGTGGAGGATGTTGCCAATTTCTTCAAGTTAAGAGCATCCTACGGCTATACAGGCAACAATGGTATAGGTCTTTATGATGCCTATGGTGCGTATTCTACTTCAAGTCGTTACGATGGTTCGACCGTCACAGTGGCATCATCCATGCAGAACCGGGACCTCACTTGGGAACGTACGTCTCAGCTTGATCTCGGCTTTGATATCAATTTCCTGAAGGACAGGATCCGATTGACCGCCGATTATTACAACAAGCACACTACAGATATGCTTTTCAACGTTACGCTCCCTGATACAGGCTCCTTTAACTCTGTCATGGCAAATGTGGGAAGTGCCCGATTCTATGGATATGAACTGGCTCTGCATACAGTGAACATAGACAAGAAAGATTTCTTCTGGGGTACAGACATCACCTGGTCTTTCAACAAAAACAAGGTTCTTTCTCTGGATGACTCTTATAAATATAAGGATCTGGACGGGAATGATGCATGGAGGATCGGCGGATATACCCTTACGCAGACAGGAGAAAGATTTGGCGGCATTGCTGTTGGAGAGTCTCTCGGAAGGATATATGGATATAAAATCGACCATATCATCACATCTCAGGAAGAAGCCGACAATGCCTATTATGATGCCTTGTCTAAAGGTTACAGAAGAGAGGATGGCAAGAGGGTTGCCGGCCGAAAAGCTGTCGGAGACTATGAATGGGTCAACCGCCCAGGTTCGGCTTTGACTCCAACCGGAGAAGAGATGATCAACGCCGAGGACATGTTCGAACTTGGCAGTGTCCTACCGAAATATACTGGCGGAATAAACAACACCATTAAGTATAAGCGTCTGACCCTTAACGTGTATTGTGATTTTGCTCTTGGGCACTCTATTGTCAATTATATGAAAGCCAGAGTGTTCATGAATACATACGGAACCTGCAACGGAAACATTGTACGTGATGTCTATGATTGTTGGGAACCTGGTAAGGCAGACTATAAGTATGCCCGTTTCCTTCCGAATGATTGCGATTATGGTAATTCCAACTTCCAGAGAATTTCTGATTTTTGTGTCGAGAAGGGGGATTTCCTGTGCATAAGAGATGTGTCAATCAGCTATGACTTGCCAGAGAAATGGCTCAAGGGGTTGAAAATCCAAAAACTTACAGTCGGCATCAGCGGCAATACTTTGGCTTATCTGGACAATGTGACGGGAACTATCAGCCCTGAGATAGGCATAGGTGCTTCTTCTTCCGGATCTTGGTTCTCGGCTGTCAATACGGCAGACAATTCCAATTCCAATATTGCGCCGGCTGCACGTAAAATCCTTTTCAATGTGAAACTTACTTTCTAGTCAATCGGTATGAGAAGATTTATGAAAAAAATAGGACTCGTATTATCTGTGTTTGTGGTTTCGCTGCTTGCGGGCTCATGTAATGGCGCTCTGGACATAACACAAGACAACAAATTGAGCGCAAGCAATATGTGGAAGGACGCCAAAGACGTGACCACTTCAACTAAAGGCATATATTATCTGCTTCGCAACAATTTCCAGAACAGATACACAAGCGTATTCTACTGGGCGGAGGTCAGAGTCGGGAGCTACATGTGGAGTACTCCAAGGATGACTGACATTTCGACAAAAGATTGCACAGATGTATTGTACAACACGATGACTTCCGACACCCCTGCCTGTTCCTGGAATAGGCTCTATACAGTAATAGATCAGGCCAATGCTGTGCTGAAATATGCTCCGGAAATCAAGATGAGCGAGGAAGAGGCCGGTTTCGCATACGGGCAGGCATTTTTCGCACGTGCTTTCTGCTATTTCTGGGCTGCGAGGGTCTGGGGGGATGTGCCTCTTGTGCTTGTCCCGATAGAGTCGCCGTCCCAGCCTGAGACTTACCCGGAGAGGACAGACAAGGCTGAAGTTTATGCCCAAGTGGAAAAAGATTTGGAGAGCGCGGAGAAATATGCACAGTTCTTGGGTGGCAACAAGTATTACGCTACAAGAGATGCCTTGAATGTACTTAAGGCTGAATACTCTCTTTGGATGTATTCTACACAAGGTGGGAGCGAGTCATACCTCAAGATGGCGAAGGACGCTTTGGCGGGGTTTGACCTGACCGGAGGAAAACTATTGGCGGATTATGCATCAGTCTTCAGCCGTACCAACAAAGTCAATGAAGAGGTCATATTCGCGCTGAATAACGATGAGGGTGACGGTAATCTCAGTTCGTCATACTTCGGAAACATGTATCCTTATTATACTGATGTCGATTCCAAATACTGGTCCGCCCCAGTGCCGATAGCCGGTCAGTTCCTTGATCTGTCACCTGAATTTCAGGAGTTTCTGCAGAAAAGCAAAGACGAAAACAATGACTCGAGAGTGGATTGCATATACGGTCATGGAAATTACGGTGTAGGCGGGGGCAATATCACTTGGGTCAACAAATTCCTCCCGGCATTCACCCCGGGAAGCATGAACTATATCTATGATGTGGATCTTCTGTATTATAGGTATGCACTCCCGATAATGCTTGACGCGGAACTGAAATACTGCGAGGGCGATTATGCTGGCGCTTTGAGATCACTTAACGTTGTGGCAAAGAGAGCTTATGGCGTTGAGGGTTTCTATAAAGATGCGTCAAAGTCTGCCGTTCTGGATGCTCTGGTCAGAGAATATACCATTGAGTTTGTGGAAGAAGGCGTCATCTGGTGGGCTCTGATACGGCTTGGAAAAATCGATGAGTGCAATCCGGTAATTGCGGAGTATGGAAAGAAGAACAAGAATATTCTTTTGTTCCCTGTCTCCCAGGATGCGCTCAACAGAAACAGCAAACTGACCCAGACTGTCGGCTGGGGTGCCACGGATTAATGCCTGCCATATCTGCCGACTGATCGACAGTTGCCGATAGAAGACAGCGTCCCCGTCAAAAGCAGGGGCGCTGTCGTTTAAAAGTATATTCCAGAAATATGAATATCTTTGCGGCGACATATATGACACTATAATCTATTTTTATGAAAAACATGAATTTGCAATTCCGGTGTGGCCGTGGAGTTCTTGCCGCTTTGCTGCTCGGGGCCGCATTCCTCTTTTCTGGCCGGCAGGGGCTTTCGGCGGCCGACATGCCCGATGGCTCAGGGGCAAAAAATGGCACATCGAGGTTCGAGGCGGGGAAGGGAACTTTCCTGCTGGACGGAAAGCCCTTTGTCATCAAGGCCGCCGAGCTGCACTATCCGCGCATCCCGAGAGAATACTGGGAGCAGCGGATACGGCTCTGCAAAGCTCTCGGAATGAATACTGTATGCTTGTATGTCTTCTGGAATTCACATGAGCCGAGGCAGGACAGTTTCGACTTCAGCGGGCAGAATGACCTGCGCGCTTTTGTGCAGCTCTGCGCCCGGAACGACATGAAAGTCATACTGCGCCCCGGGCCTTACGTCTGTGCCGAGTGGGAAATGGGCGGACTTCCGTGGTGGCTGCTCAAAAAGAAGGACATCAGACTCCGGGAGCGTGACCCGTTTTTCCTTGAGCGTGTGGACCGGTTCCAGCAGGAGTTGGCCGGGCAGGTGGGGGATCTCACCATAGCACATGGCGGACCCATAATCATGGTGCAGGTCGAGAATGAATATGGTTCTTATGGCACCGACAAACCTTACGTCTCGGCCATCAGGGACATGCTCCGCAAGAATTTCGGCGAGGATGTCACGCTCTTCCAGTGCGACTGGGCGTCCAACTACCTCAACAACGGGCTTGACGACCTGATATGGACCATGAACTTCGGCACGGGAGCCGATATCGACCAGCAGTTCGAGTCGCTGAAGCGGCATCGTCCGGACTCGCCGCTCATGTGCTCGGAGTTCTGGAGCGGGTGGTTTGACAAATGGGGCGCAAACCACGAGACACGCCCGGCTGCGGACATGGTGGCGGGGATCGACGAGATGCTCTCCAAAGGCATATCCTTCTCGTTGTATATGACGCACGGCGGCACGAACTGGGGCCATTGGGCCGGAGCCAACTCGCCGGGCTTCGCTCCGGATGTGACCTCCTATGACTATGATGCCCCGATCTCTGAATCGGGCCAGACCACGCCGAAATACTGGGAACTGCGCAAGGCCCTTGCCAAGTACATGGACGGGGAAAAGCAGGCCGACGTGCCTTCGACGATAAAGCCGATGGCGATAAAGGGATTTGAATTCACGGAGTACGCCCCTCTTTGGGCGAACCTGCCGGCGCCGAAGACGGACAGGGACATCCGTACGATGGAAGAATACGACCAGGGTTTCGGCTCGATCATCTACAGCACGACCCTCCCTGGTCTGGGCGGGCCGGCCACGCTCACAGTGAACGAGCCCCACGACTTCGCGCAGATATTCATAGACGGAGAGTATGTCGGGAAACTCGACCGCCGCAACGGCGAGAAACAGCTGGCGATCCCGGCCGTGAAGAAAGGTGCCAGGCTCGACATCCTCGTGGAGGCGATGGGCCGCATCAACTTCGGACGTGCCATCAAGGACTTCAAGGGCATTACGGACAACGTGACTCTGACTCTCAACTGGGACGGTGCCGAATGGACCACCGAACTCAAGAACTGGAAGGTCTACAATATCGAGGATGAGTACAGTACCTATTCGTCAATGGAGTTCCGGCCTTTAAGCGAAGCCGTCAAGACCGGAGACCGTCTTCCGATCGGAGCCTACAGGGCCACATTCACCATCAAGGGCAGACCGTCGGACACGTTCCTGAATTTCGAGACATGGGGCAAGGGGCTGGTGTATGTCAACGGCCACCCTATGGGACGGATCTGGGAAATCGGCCCGCAGCAGACGCTCTACATGCCGGGGTGCTGGCTCAAAAAAGGCGAGAACGAGATAATCGTCTTCGACATTCTCGGCCCCCGCGAAGCCAGGACAGAGGGACTCAAGGAGCCTAAGCTCGACCATCTCCTCGTAAAGAAGCGTGTGACGCACCGCGAGCCTGGGCAGAGCCTCGACCTCAGCGGGGAAACACCGGTACTTGAGGGCTCGTTCAAACCGGGCAACGGCTGGCAGGAAACCCGCTTCGCCCCGCTCAAGGGACGTTACGTCTGCATCGAGGCCCTCAATGCCCTCGACGGAGGGGATATTGCCGCTATTGCGGAAATGTATCTGATTGATGATAAGGGAGAACGTCTCTCACGCGAGCCTTGGACAGTGATGTATGCCGACAGCGAAGACATGGACGGGGTCAACCGTTCTGCGGACAAGACCTTCGATCTTCAGGAATCGACATATTGGCAGACCGTCTCCGGAACTCCATTTCCTCATGCCGTCGTGATAGATCTTGGCGCTTCGCACAGCATCTCTGGCTTCCAGTACCTGCCGCGCATGGAAACCGGAGTCCCTGGAGGAATCAAGAACTTCAGGATATACGTAAAAGACACTGAGTTCAGTCTGTCCGGGGGCGACTGAAATGCCCCTGCCTCCAAGAGGAGAGACCCTCCCTGCTCAAAAGCTTAATCATCCCAGGCGGATGAGAGACCCGGACGCATCGTGCGCCAGCTCTCCACGGCCTGGGATATGTTTATTATGAAGTCGCCCATGTCTTCGAGCTTCTCTACCAGGTTGAGGTAGAATACGCTCTCGAAGTAGGCCTCGCCATTGTCCTCCGCTCTCTGCATTTCCTTGTCACGCAAGATGTTGCGCTTGTTGTTGATATCGACTTCCGCCTCGATGGCATTGTCGATATTGTCTATGGTCGAGGCGTTTTCGAGGTTGTAGACCATGGCGTCGTATGCCCTTGAGACGAGTTCTATCATCTCGTTGAGGCTCTGGCGGTGCTCGGCTGAAAGCTTCTGCGAGTGGACTATCGCCTGGCTGATGAGGCGGCTGATCGCCTCACCGCTGTCTCCCAGCGACTCGAGTTCCCCGACTATGCGGTAGATAGCCTTGATTCTCAATTCGGAGTTGTCGCTCAAGCCCTCGCGGTTGACCTTGTTGAGGAAGCTGACCACCTCGTATTCGATGCGGTCTGAGATCTCTTCATATTTGACCAGTTTGTCCCTGTATGGTCCGAAGTCTGACTCGTTGTCCGAAGATGCTATGGCCTCCTTGACATAGCCCAGTCCCTTGCGCATGATGCGCCCGAAATGGCAGACTTCCTTTTCGGCTTCTGTGAGTGCGAGTTCCGGTGTGGAGATGAGCCCGGCGTTGATATATACGAGTTTGCCGGTGACCTCGTTGCTCGGCTTCTCCTTGATGACCTTGCATACGAGTTTTTCAATCTGCGGGATGAACCAGATGAGGAGACTCGTGTTTATGAGGTTGAACACCGTGTGCAGCATGGAGATGCTGTATAGAGGTGTCTGCTCGCTGCCTCCAAGTCCGATACTGTTGATTATCAAGGTGATGAGTTTTAAGAAATAAGGGAACAGGGCTACGGCCCAGATTACGCCGAACACGTTGAAGACGGTGTGGGCGAGGGCGGCGCGCTTTGCGTTCACATTCCCTACGGCTGCGGCTATGTTGGCTGTGATCGTGGTTCCGATGTTCTCTCCGAGCACCATTGCTGCCGCCATGTCAAATTTGATCCACCCCATGTTGAGTACGATCAAGGTGAGTGCTACCGTGGCGCTGGAAGACTGGAGCACCAGAGTGAGCACTGTGCCCACGGCCACGAACAGCAGGATTGACCACAGTCCGTGTCCTGACCAGGACTGGATGAATGACAGCGCTTCCGGAGTGGACTGGAGATCGGGGACCGAATTCTTCATGAACGAAAGTCCGAGGAAAAGCAGGCTGAATCCGACTACTATCTCTCCTATATCCTTGATTTTTCCTTTTTTGGAGATGCTCATGATGAAGCCGGCGGCCATCAGCGGCACCGCGAGAACCGAAATGTCGGCCTTGAATCCGAAAAGGGCTATGATCCAGGCGGTGAAGGTGGTGCCGATGTTGGCGCCCATGATCACCCCTATGGCTTGAGAGAGGGTCAGGATTCCCGCGTTCACGAAACTGACGACCATCACGGTGGTGGCGCTGGAAGACTGGATCACGGCTGTGACTCCAAGTCCGGTGGCGACGCCCTTGAGCGGGTTGGATGTGATTGATGATACGAACCGGCGCAGGCCGTTGCCCGCCGCTTTCTGGAGTCCGGAGCTCATCATGTTCATTCCATACAGGAACATTCCGAGAGCCCCGATCAAGGTGAGGATACTTAAAATCATCTGGATTCAGAATTTCGCCGCAAAAATGATAAAAATTGCCCTTATTATGAAAAAAGTAGCGGCGATGTAACAGAAATTTAACAATCCGCTGTGCGATTTCTTGGGGGAAGTGATATATTTGCGGACAGTATGACAGAGATTCTTATCATAGAGGATGAGGCTGATATCAGGGAAATATTGACATTCAACCTGGAGAATGCCGGATATAAAGTGGTCGCAGCCGGTTCGGCCGAGGACGGGCTCAAGCTGGTGGGCGCGGATACGGCCTTGATTCTGCTTGATGTTATGCTTCCCGGCATGTCGGGTTTCCAGTTTGCCGCGCAGTTGCGCAGAAATTCGGGCAACAGGATACCTATAATATTTCTTACTGCACGAAGCACTGAGAACGATGTCCTGACCGGTTTTTCTGCCGGAGGTGATGATTATATTTCGAAGCCGTTTTCTGTCAATGAGGTTCTGGCCCGAGTCAAGGCGGTACTGCGCCGCTCCGCTTCTCCCTCTTCCGGGGAGGGGCTGTTGCGGTTCGGAGCGCTTGTGATTGACCCGGTTTCGGAGACTGCAGAGCTGGATGGGGCTCAAATTCCGCTTTCCCGCAAGGAGTTTGATCTGCTGGCCCTTCTTGCCCGTCATCCCGATACCTATTTCTCCCGTGCGGCTCTCATCTCCGACCTCTGGAAGGATGCCCCGTATGTGCTTGACCGCACCGTGGATGTGCATATAGCGAGAATACGCAGCAAACTTGGCCGTTACCATGACATCATCCGCAACAAGACGGGCTTCGGCTATTATCTTGATTCCCATTATGAGCTACCGGAATAAACTCATATTCGCCATCTCTTCGGTCTTCCTTGTGTTTGCTCTAGGTGCCGTGTGCCTGGGGCTCGTCAGCGAGGACGGTTACCGGCGTGCCATCATCAAGTCGAGGCTTGAAGGCTATGCGGACATGATTGCAAATGAGGGGGACGGCGTGCTGAAATATATGCCGGATGATCTGAGGGTTACAGAAATAGATTCTTCCGGCCGGGTCATATACGATTCCTCTGTCTCTGCCGGCGAGCTGGAGAACCACCTTGGCCGTCCGGAGATCAAAGAGTGCCTGCGCAGCGGGATGGGCAGTTCCATCCGCAAGTCGGAGTCTTCAGACAAGAAGTATTTCTATCTTGCCAAGTCCTATGACGGGAAGATAATACGGGTTGCCCAGGTGTTCGATGTGGAGATGGGAAAGTTTTTCAGGACGGACTGGATGCTCATACTCAGTGTTTTCATTCTGCTGGCCCTCGCCCTTGTCGTTCTTGTATGGCTCTCTGACCGTTTCCAGCGACGCGAGGCGGAACTATCCGCCAGACAGACGCGTCTGCTCAAACATGAGATGACCGGCAATATATCCCACGAACTCAAAACCCCCGTGAGCAGCATCCAGGGCTACCTTGAGACTATTGTCAATCACCCCGAGCTCAGCGAGGAGAAGCGCAGCCTTTTCATTGAGCGCTCCTATCTGCAGGCGCTCAGGCTTTCGGACATGATCACTGACATCTCCCTCATTACCAAACTGGAGGAAGTTCCCGAGCAGTTCAAGCTCAAGCCTGTCAATATCCGGACAGTCATGGTTGAGGTGACTGAAGAGATGTCTGGCCAACTGGCAGCCCACGGCATTACGGTGGACAACCAGCTTCCGCCTGTCTGCATCACTGCCAACTATCAACTTGTCTACTCCATTTTCCGCAATCTTGTGGAGAACACCCTCAAGTATGCCGGCGACGGTTGCCGCATAAGCGTCTCCGGAGTCATGTCGGGGGAGGGGGAATGCAGCATAGACTATCATGACACAGGCCGCGGGGTAGAGCGGGGCGAGCTTGAAAAGATATTCGACCGCTTCTACCGTATCGATGCCGACAGGGCGAAACCTGTGGGCGGTTCGGGGCTGGGCCTTTCCATAGTGCGCAATGCTGTCCGCTTCCATAAGGGGAGCATCAGCGCCTATCGCGTGGACGGCGGGGGGCTGGGATTCCGTTTCACCTTGCGAAGCATCTGATTATTCCGTATTTTTGCGCAAAAATGCGGATATGGCAGACGAAAAGATAATATTCTCAATGAACGGCGTGGGCAAAGTCCTGCCGCACAACAACAAGACAATTCTCAAAGACATCTATCTCTCATTCTTTTACGGGGCGAAGATCGGCATCATCGGTCTCAACGGCTCCGGAAAGTCCACACTCCTCAAGATAATAGCCGGGGTGGAGAAGTCATACCGCGGGGAAGTGGTGTGGGCACCCGGGTATTCGGTGGGTTACCTTGAGCAGGAACCTCAAATGGATCCAGACAAGACGGTGCTGGAGGTAGTGGAAGAGGGGGTCAAGGAGGTCAAGGACGTGCTCGACGAGTACAACGAGATATCCATGAAGTTCATGGAGCCGATGGACGATGACCAGATGGCTGCCCTCATCGAGAGACAGGGAGAACTGTCTGAACAGATCGAGCACCTCGGCGGCTGGGAACTGGAGTCCAAACTTGAGAGGGCCATGGATGCCTTGAACTGCCCGCCGGCAGATGCTAAGATATCCACTCTTTCCGGGGGAGAACGCCGCCGTGTGGCCTTGTGCCGCCTGCTTCTGCGCGAACCGGACGTGCTTCTGCTCGACGAGCCTACCAACCATCTTGACACAGAGAGCATCCAGTGGCTTGAAGCCCATCTCAGACAATACAAGGGCACGGTGATAGCCGTTACCCACGACCGCTACTTCCTGGACAACGTGGCCGGCTGGATTCTGGAACTTGACCGCGGGGAAGGCATTCCGTGGAAAGGCAACTACAGCTCTTGGCTGGAGCAGAAGACGAAAAGGCTTGAGCTGGAAGAAAAGCAGGAGAGCCGCAGGCGCAAGACTCTCCAGCACGAGCTGGAGTGGGTCCGCATGGCACCTAAAGCCCGACAGGCCAAGCAGAAAGCGCGTCTCGGGGCATACGAGAAGCTTGCCGCAGCCGATGCCCGCGAGAAAGAGGCCAACCTTGAAATCTACATCCCTAACGGGCCGCGTCTCGGTGACAAGGTCATCGAGTTCCGCGACGTTTCGAAGGCCTACGGTGACAAGGTGCTTTTCGAGCATCTCTCTTTCTCACTGCCGCCTGCGGGCATTGTGGGCGTTATCGGGCCGAACGGTGCCGGAAAGACGACTCTTTTCCGCATGATAATGGGAACGGAGACTCCGGATACCGGTACTATTGAGATTGGGGATACGGTCAAGATTTCCTATGTGGACCAGCAGCACCGGAGCATAGATCCGGACAAGACCGTGTACGAGACGATTGCCGGGAATTCCGAGTGGGTGAGACTGGGCAACAAGGACATCAACGCCCGTGCCTGGGTGTCGCGTTTCAATCTCAGCGGAGCCGATCAGGAGAAACTCTGCGGCGTGCTCTCAGGCGGTGAACGCAACCGCCTGCATCTGGCTCTGACTCTCAAGGATGAGGGCAATGTGCTCCTGCTCGACGAGCCGACCAATGATGTGGATGTCAATACTATACGTGCATTGGAGGATGGCCTTGAGAACTTTGCGGGCTGCGCTGTGGTGATCAGCCACGACCGCTGGTTCCTTGACAGGATCGCCACTCATATCCTTGCATACGAGGGGGATTCTCAGGTGGTGTTCTTCGAGGGCAACTATGCTGAGTACGAGGAGAACCGCAAGGCGCGGCTCGGCAACGTCGAGCCGAAGCGCTTCCGTTATAAGAAACTCATGGAATAAAAACATCTCAATTTATGGCTGCTCGACATCTGAAATCCATTTTTGTGCTCGTGCTTGTGCTCAAGTGCATGTCCGGGCTTTCCCAGGTTCCGTTCTACGCCCCGGCTCCGGGTGACGGCAGACTTTTCGGCTACCATTCCATCAAGTTCCGCCCGGAGGTCAACTATCAGGAGACTTTCACCACTTTCCAATATGGTATCGGCAAGACGGCGGTGGGCCTTGAACTGTATACCTGCCCGACAGGAGTGTACTCGGGATATACTTTCAGGGCCGGGTTCTACGAGAGCAACTATTTCAATGTAGGAGTGCAGACGAGCCCGACCTTTTCTCTGAGCGATTCTCACAAGTTCTCCTACATCACCAGCGGCCTTTATATGCATGGGGCTTTCGACCCTGACGGCAAGTATTATTGGCTGTCCAACACGCTGTGGACCGTCCATACTGACAAAATGGCGGATATTGAGCACTGGCTGTATCTTGGAGCGAAATTCCCCCTTCCAGGTGGTTCCACGCTCATTCCTATGGCCGGTACGATTCACTCGTGGCGTTTTGACTCAGTTCCTGATATTGCTGTGGGATGTTCTTGGGCCATAGGGAATTATGAATTTCTGGTATGGACGAACAACTATACCAAGGACAATTTCAGGATAGTCTTCGGCATAGCCTTTGTATTTTGACACCCGGCTTTTACTGGCTTGTTTAACACAAAAGAACGAAAAACATGTCAATCTGGTTAATTCTCATAGTTGTTATGCTGCTCTCCTGGGTCATTCAGATGACTCTGCAGAGCCGGTTCGACAAATATTCCAAAGTGCCTTCACCCCACGGACTTACCGGGGCTGACATCGCCCGGCTGATGCTCCGGCAGAATGGAATCAACGATGTGACGGTGCAGTCTGTCGCCGGTCGTCTGACCGACCATTTCAACCCTCAGGACAAGACCATCAATCTCAGTGAATCTGTCTACAGCAGCGCCTCCATCGCGGCTTGTGCCGTGGCTGCCCACGAGACGGGCCACGCCATCCAGCATGCGAGAGGCTATGCTCCGCTGCGCCTGCGCTCCGCCCTTGTCCCGGTGGTGACATTCGCGAACAATACTGTTCAGTGGGTGCTTCTTCTCGGAGTGTTGCTGGTCAATACTTTTCCGGCGCTTCTTTGGTGCGGCATCGCTCTTTTTGCAATGACAACGATTTTCAGTTTCATCACGCTGCCTGTGGAAATCAATGCGAGTCAGCGTGCTGTGCAGTGGCTTGACGGAGCCGGGATTGTGGACGAGCGGACACGCCCTATGGCTGAAGATGCCCTGAAGTGGGCGGCCTACACCTATGTTGTAGCCGCATTGGGCTCTCTTGCTACGCTGTTTTACTATATTTCGATCGCGAACAATCGCAGGTGATGGGAATAAATATTGAATATATATGAAGAATTTTATCGAGGAACTCCGCTGGAGAGGCATGATCCATGACATCATGCCGGGCACGGAGGAGGAACTTATGAAGGGACCGGCATCCGCCTATGTCGGGATTGACCCGACTGGAGACTCTCTCCATATAGGTCATCTTGTGAGCATCATGATACTCAAGCATTTTCAGGCTTGCGGACATAAGCCTTTCGCTCTTGTCGGAGGTGCCACGGGGATGATAGGCGACCCTTCCATGAAAAGTCAGGAGCGCAATCTTCTCGATGAGCAGACTCTTGCCCATAATGTGAAGTGCATCAAGGAGCAGCTTTCGCGTTTTCTGGATTTCGAGTCCGACGCCCCAAACAAGGCCGAACTGGTCAACAACTATGACTGGATGAAGGACTACACTTTCATCAATTTCACCCGCGACATCGGCAAACTCATCACCGTCAACTACATGATGAGCAAGGATTCTGTCAAGAAGCGCCTAAGCCGCGACTCCTCCGAGGGGATGTCATTTACTGAGTTCACATATCAGCTTCTTCAGGGATATGATTTCCTGTACCTTTACCAGCACCGGGGAGTCAAGCTCCAGCTCGGGGGTGCGGATCAGTGGGGCAATATCACCACGGGAACGGAACTTATACGCCGCACCTGCGGCGGCGAGGCTTATGCCCTGACCTGTCCGCTTATCACAAAGGCTGACGGCGGCAAGTTCGGCAAGACCGAAAAAGGCAACATCTGGCTGGATGCGGAGAGGACGTCTCCTTACCAGTTCTATCAGTTCTGGCTCAACGTGAGCGATGCCGATGCCGAGCGCTATATCAAGATCTTCACCATGCTGGACCGTGAGACCATAGAAGCCGCAATCGCCGCCCATAAGGAGTGCCCGGAGAAACGTGAACTCCAGAAGCTTCTCGCCCGGGAGGTGACCATAATGGTGCATGGCCAGAAGGAGTACGAGACTGCCGTGGTGGCTTCACAGATGCTCTTCGGTAAAGCTACTACCGAAGATCTGAAGTCATTGGATGAGAAGACTTTCCTTGCGGTGTTCGACGGGGTGCCGACTTTCAATATCGAGAGAGCCCGCCTGCCGCTCGGCATTCTGGACGCTCTTGCCGTGGAGACTTCAGTTTTCCCTTCCAAGGGGGAGGCCCGCAAGATGATTCAGCAGAACGGCTTCAGTCTCAACAAGGCCAAAATGAACGATATTTCCCGCAATCTCACCGAGGATGATATCATAGACGGCAAGTATATACTTGTCCAGAAAGGTAAAAAGGATTATTATATAATCATTGTCAATGGATAAGCCTGAGAGCAAGAGACAACTTCAGGTCGCGCGCGAACTTCAGCGCGACCTTTCGGAAATCATCCGCAGCCGCGGCATGGCAGCCTTTGAGGGTTGCCTTGTGACGGTGAGCGAGGTGCGTGTCAGCCCGGATCTGAGCATCGCCAAGGTCTATGTCAGCATCTTCCCTTCGGACAAGGCTCTCGCTGTCATGAAGCGTCTTGAGGAGGAGAAACGTTCCTTGAGGGGGGCTCTCGGCCGCGAGGTGGCATCGCAGCTACGTATCGTGCCGGAACTTGATTTCTATCAGGATACGACGCTCGACTATGCCGAACGCATAGACGAACTTCTTAAGAAGTGATCTTTGGATGCGGGGCTGTTCATAGCATTCCGTTATCTGTTCGCCAAGAAGTCGCATAATGTCATCAATGTGATTTCCGCGATCAGTGCGGCCGGCATTGCCATTGGTACTGCCGCGTTGATATTGATCCTGTCGGTATACAACGGGTTTGACGGCATCATCCGCTCCAACATCTCCGACCTTTCTCCGGATCTGCTGATTTCTGCGTCTGACGGCTCCTTGTTTGATGCTGATTCGCTCGGATTCGGCCTTGAGGGGTCTGATCCACGTCTGGAAAGCGTTTCGCAGGTGCTTGAAAAGAATGTCTTCATCACTTATGGAGACAAGCAGGGGATCGCCATCGCCAAGGGTGTGGACAGTGTCTACGAAGCGCACAGCCCTCTTGCTTCGCATATTACTGCCGGTACATTCTCTCTGCACAAGGGTCAGCTGCCGCAGGTGTCAGTCGGAGCCGGGATTGCCTGGGACATGGGCATAAATCCCCGTTTTCTTGAGCATCTTGTGCTTCACTATCCCGATGGCGGCACTGTCAATCCTCTTCTCGGCCCGTCAGCCGCGCTCGGGAGCGAGAGTTTGGTCGTAGGGAGTATTTTCAGCATAAGTTCAGCATCTGACGCCTCATTGATTGTGGTGCCGATAGAGGTCATGCGCAATCTTCTCGGAAAAGATGACAGAAACCTGGTTTCCGGGATAGAGTTGAGGACGGCTGCGGGGGTTGATCTCTCCCGTTTGAGGAGTGAGATGGCCGCTTCTGTGGGGCTGGACTTCAAGGTGGAGGACAGATACATGCAGAACAGTTCCCTCTACAAGATGATGCGCTATGAGAAACTGGCCATTTTCGCGATCCTCCTATTTGTGGTCATCATCGTGGCATTCAATATCTTCGGCTCCCTTTCGATGCTTGTGGTGGAGAAGGAAGGGGACATTTCGATTTTGCGTGCCATGGGAGCGCGTGATTCTTTTGTCAGACGGATTTTTCTCCTTGAAGGCTGGATGATTTCTCTTTGCGGACTGCTTGTGGGTCTTGTCTGCGGTGTGGGGCTGACCTTGCTTCAGCAGCACTTCGGCATCGTCAAGATGCCGGGCGGTTTTTTTATCCAGTCCTACCCCGTACAGTTGCAGGCCGCCGATGTCCTGCTGACCGTTGCGGGGGTTGCGCTTATCGGATTTGTCATCGCATTCATATCGTCTTCAAGGCTGAGACGTTCGGCTTAAGCGGAAAAACACTATATTTGCACTTTGTCCGAAAATGGAAGAGAAGAAGCTATATCCTTTGAAGTTCTGTGTCCTGCAGGACGATTATGCCTGGGGAACTGAAGAGTTCCTGCTGGCGGATCTCGGCTATCGGGATTCTCTGGTGCGAAGCGGCTGGCTTGCCGGCAACAGTGTCGGGGAGCTGATGGATACCTATTTCGACCGGATTCCGGGCGAAAGGGCTTATGATTTCTATGGCAGGCAGTTTCCTCTTACGGTCCGCCGCCTGAAAGTCAAGGGGCGTATGCCGCTCAGGGTCAGCCCCGGCGATGAGATCGCCGGACAGAGGTACGACCTTCTTGGCAAGGAGAAGCTCTGGTATGTCCTCCGGGCGGGAAAGGATGCAAGAATCGCAGCCGGTTTCCGTAGGGATTGTGATGCGTCGGAACTGCTGTCATCTTGTGAGGACGGCAGCGTGGAGAACATTCTCAATCTGGTGGCCCCGTATGCCGGACAGAGTCTGCTCATACCATCAGGTACCCCGCATGCCGCTTTCGGGGATGTGGAGATTCTGGAGATAGGGGAGTCGTCTCCTCTTGATTTCTGCCTGTGCGGCTGGGGTGAGCCGGTATCTTATGAAGAATTCGACACTTCACTGAACATTACAGATGCTCTTGATTTCATAACTTATACGCGCTTCTCCACTGTGCCGGCGGCCGGGGACAGGCTTGCCTGTCTGCCTCAGTTCATCATAGACAGGATGCCGCTTCATGACCCCGTCAGGGTGCGGTGCGGGGAGGACAACCCGTTTACACTTTGTTTCTGTTTGAGCGGAGCTCTCTCCGTGCAGATTCTTGGCGGGGGACAGACGGAGGATTATCCCGTGGGGAAGGGAGAACTTATACTGGTTCCTGCTGAATGTGAGGATTTTGCCCTTGTCCCGACAGACAGGGACACTGTTCTTGTATGTGCAACGGTCAACCGCATCGAGCCGGACAAATATATAAATCCAGATGTGGAAGCGACGCTTCCCGAAGACGAATAGAAAATGAAAGGTGTCAGAATATTTCTCGCAGACGGATTCGAGGACGTTGAGGCCCTCGCTGTCTGTGACATTCTCCGCCGCGGCGGAGTTGATGTCAAACTTACGGCTGTCGGTGATGCCGGAAGCGTAAGATCTTCACATGGTGTCAGCGTGATTCCTGACGGACATCTTGCTGACGTGGGCCGCTCTCATGAAGGCACTTGCAGAGAGGATGTCATGATTTTCCCAGGAGGTATGCCGGGCTCCTCTACGCTTGCTTCCTGTACGGAATTGACGGACATGATGAAAGCCCATTACAGGGCCGGAGGTACAGTGGCTGCCATCTGCGCTGCTCCCGGACTCGTGCTCAGCCAGCTGGATGGGCTTGAGGGTGTGGAATTCACGTGCTTTGACGGTTTTGAAACTTATCTTCAGGCAAAGGGCGCGGTGTTTACTCCGAGGCCGTCTGTCGTCTGCGGGCGCATCATCACCGGCCGTTCTGCCGGGCACGCTCCGGCATTCGGCCTTGCGATATTGAATTACCTGCGTGGCGAGAAAGTCGCATCGGAAGTGCGGCATGCTCTCTATCTTGACTGATATGGAAAGCGTGAGACTTGACAAGTATCTCTGGGCAATCCGCATTTTCAAGACGCGGAGCGATGCCACCGATGCCTGCAACGGCAATAAAGTGCGTATCGCGGGAGTTCCGGCCAAGCCGGCCAAGGCGGTCAAGCCCGGGGATGTGATCGAAGTCCGCAAGGGTTCGGCCCAGTTCACCTACAAGGTGCTGCAACTTGCCGAGTCGCGCATGGGGGCGGCTCTGGTCCCTCAGTATGCGGAAAACCTCACCCCTGAATCTGAACTTGAGAAACTCCATGCCCCGAGGGAGACGATTGTTCTCCAGAGGGACAGAGGTGCCGGCCGGCCCACCAAAAAGGACAGGCGTCAGCTGGATGAACTTATGGACAATTTGGACTATTAACGAAAAACAGACATTTAGACTATGTGTGGAATTGTAGGTTATGTGGGAGGCAGACAGGCTTACCCGATACTTATCAAGGGCTTGACCAGACTTGAATACAGAGGTTACGACAGCGCGGGCGTGGCCCTTATCAACGACAACGGGCAACTGGTCATATACAAGACGAAAGGCAAGGTCAAAGACCTTGAGAGAGTCGCCTCCGGCAAGGATGTAAGCGGCACAATAGGGATCGCCCACACCAGATGGGCCACCCACGGGGAACCGAGCGATGTCAACGCGCACCCGCATTATTCGGAGAACCACAACCTTGCCATCATCCATAACGGAATCATCGAGAACTACCTCTCTCTGAGGACTGAACTCGAGAGGAAGGGATACCACTTCGTCAGCCAGACTGACACGGAGGTGGTCATACAGCTTGTGCAATATATGATGGATTCGCACGGGATAAGCGTTGAGGAGGCTGTTCCGCTTGCTCTGCGCAATGTCATAGGCGCCTATGCGATCGTCATAATCAACAAGAACGAACCGGACCGGATGATCGCAGCCCGCAAGGGCAGCCCTCTCGTGATCGGAGTCGGGGAGGACGAGTATTTCGTGGGTTCGGACGCTTCTCCTATCATCGAGTTCACCAACAAGGTCGTCTATCTCGACGAAGGACAGATAGCGTATATCCAGCGCGGCAAGGACCTCCGCGTCACGGATCTCAAGAGCGTGGAGCAGACCCCTGTCGTGCGTGAACTTGAGATGAGCTTGAGCGAGATAGAGAAGGGCGGATATCCGCACTTCATGCTCAAGGAGATCTTCGAGCAGCCCCGTACCCTGCGGGCTTCGATGCAGGGGCGGCTCCACCCGGAACTCGGCATCGTCAAGCTGTCAGGAATAATAGACAACAGGGAGCGGATACTTGGGGCGAAACGCTTTGTGATCTGCGCCTGCGGCACTTCATGGCATGCCGGCCTGATAGGGAAGTACATCATCGAGGAACTTACCAGAATCCCTGTGGATGTCGAGTATGCCTCGGAGTTTCGCTACCGCAAGCCGGTGATTTTCCCTACGGATGTGGTGATTGCCATATCCCAGTCCGGCGAGACGGCCGACACGCTGGCCGCCATCAAGCAGGCCAAGGATGCCGGGGCTTTCCTTTTCGGAATCTGCAATGTCGTGGGCTCGTCCATCGCGCGTGAGACCGATACCGGTTGCTATACGCATATCGGCCCGGAGATCGGAGTCGCGTCCACCAAGGCGTTTACGGCGCAGGTTACAACGCTGTTCCTCATAGCTCTCAGCATCGCTGAGCAGCTCGGCACAGTCTCAGACGAGAGACGCGCGCAGCTTGTCAATGAACTCCAGACCATTCCGGACAAGATAGCGAAAATACTGGAGCATGACGGCGAGATAGCCGAACTTGCAAAAGTCTTCACCTATGTCCGCAACTTCCTGTATCTTGGGCGGGGATATAACTACCCTGTGGCTCTAGAGGGAGCGCTCAAGCTCAAGGAGATTTCTTATATCCATGCTGAAGGATACCCTGCGGCCGAGATGAAACACGGGCCTATCGCCCTCATCGATGATGAAATGCCTGTCGTGGTCATCGCTCCGAAGCGTGGACATTACGACAAGATACTCAGCAATATACAGGAGATCAAGGCCCGCAAGGGGAAGATCATCAGCATCGTCACGGAAGGCGACAAGGATGTGCGCAGCATTTCAGACTGGTGCTTCGAGATTCCGGACACCGAGGAGTGCTTCGTGCCGATTCTTTCAGTCGTCCCGCTTCAGCTTCTGGCATATCATATAGCCATCGCCAAGGGACGGGATGTTGACCAGCCGCGCAACCTCGCGAAATCAGTGACCGTGGAATAACAGACAAACTTTGTTTAATACTTATATTCATTATGAGAAAGAAGATTGTAGCAGGCAACTGGAAGATGAACACCATCAAGCCTGAAGGAGTAGAACTTGCAAAGGCTGTGGCTGAGAAGTCAGCCGCCGTGCCTGAGAATGTGGGCCTTATCGTGGCTCCTCCGTTCACCCACCTCTGCGCCGTAGGTAAGGCCCTCGCCGGTTCACGCGTGGAGCTTTCAGCCCAGAACTGCGCAGATCATGTCAAGGGTGCTTATACCGGAGAGGTGTCAGCCGATATGGTCAAGGCCGTAGGCTGCCAGTGGACGATTCTCGGTCACTCGGAGCGCCGCCAGTACTATGGTGAGACGGACGAAAAACTTGTCGTCAAGGTTAAACTCGCGCTTGAGGCCGGTCTCGGCGTCATCCTCTGCGTCGGCGAGAACCTCGAAGAGAGGGAGGCGGGCAAGCATTTCGATGTGTGCTCCGCGCAGATCAAGAATGTCCTTTACAATTTCACTGCAGAGGATATGAAGAAGGTCATCGTGGCATACGAGCCTGTATGGGCCATCGGTACAGGCAAAACAGCCACTGCCGAGCAGGCCGAGGAGATCCATGCCCACATCCGCAAGGTGCTTGCCGAGAAATTCGGCGAGACCGTGGCCGAGGACACCACCATCCTCTATGGCGGCTCATGCAAGCCTTCAAATGCCAAGGAACTTTTCGCCCAGAAGGATATTGACGGCGGCCTTATCGGCGGTGCAGCCCTCAAGGCTGACGACTTCATCCAGATAGCGCTGTCATTCTAAGACGGAGATGCTCACGCCTATGCGGCCTGAGTCACTCCACAGCCAGAATCTCTCACCCTCGGTCCTGATGACTTCGAGGGTGAGATTTTTTCTTGTCAGGATGTCTGTCTCCGTGGTCCAGACGATGTCCGCTTGAAGTGTTTCTCCTTCGGATGCCGGGGTGGATTCCATGGTGACTATGAAAAAATCGGACATGTTGTCGGTGCATGCCCTGAACTCATGCCTAGTATGGTTGTATGACATCTGGCATGTCAGGGGGTTGTATCTGAAAGGAATGTCCCGTCCGACCTGTATCTGCATGTCTTCCGTCTGCGAGAAAGCCCGCATGTATTTGTCCGGGTTGCAGCTTTGTGCCGCTGCCAATGATGAAATGATTAAAATGGCGGCGAAAAGTCTTGCTCTCATAGTCTGATCTCCTTTGTCATCACATCGGTGCTTCCGTCATCATAGATGACCTCGGCTTTCAGGGTGCCCTCTTCTGTGATTGTATACCAGCCGTCCGGACCTGTTGTGATTCTTCTGCCGTTGAAATACCATTTCACCTCCGACACTTCCGGGGCGTTGAATACCCTCAGCGGGATTTTCGCCCATTTCTCGAATCTCCCGTCGGCTTTCCTGTCACTGCCTTTGAGGTAGATGTACGGGTGGCTGTCGTTCCGGTATACCTTTGTTATGAATGATGAACATACCGAGGAGGACATCCCGTTCGTGTACCTGATCCTCAAAGTGTACCGGTATGGAGTCTGCGGGGTCAACCCTGTCACGGTACAGCTCCCGGCATCTGCCGGGATTGTCATGGAGGCCTTTCCTGTCTGGCTGCTCCATTCCAGCTCGTAGCCGTCTATATCTCCTATGGAAGCATCTGCGGTCCACCTGATTATTGCGGCATCCTGGAAGATGGAGCAGTTGTTGAGCACTATGGGTTCCTTGACATCAAACGAAACGCTGCCGTCCGTGTTGACCCTTATCCCTGTGAGTGCGAGGGCAGATGTGCTGCCGTCCCAGAATCTGAATGCGGGATCGGTGTCCGAACTGAAACTGTCGCGTCCCCCTTGCGGGAAGAACAGCCCGTCCGGCCCGTCCGAAGCGGCGAGGAGGGTGGCGCACTGCCTGTCGGGACGGCAGTTGACTTGGGAGAACCCCCAGCGTTCTGCGGCTGTGAGCTCTTTCTGGTAGTAGTCCGACCAACCGGCTTCCTGTCCGGACAGGTCGACGTGGTAGATTGCCAGCCCCTGCCCCTCCTTGCATTCGAAGAGGAAAAATTCATTTTCATCTTCTGCGGCGTACTTCAAGTATTCCCCGGTACGGCCCAGAGGTTGGAGGGTATGGCAGCCTTTGGTCAATTTACTGCATTTTCCCTTTCCGAGAAGTTCCATATCCAGAGCGCATAGGCCGGGCACCGGACTGCTTTTGCAGCCGTTGTCCATTATGCCGGTGTTCCACAGGCCGGGGGCGACTCCGCCGCTGTTCTCGCCGTCGGTATCATAAAGGTCAGTAAGACCAAGAAAATGGCAGAATTCATGGCAGAAGACTCCGACCGGTGCTGATGTCGGGATGCCCTCCTCGTCCGAAGAAAGCTCTGTGCTGACGCAGAAACTGTCTATCGAGAATCCTCCGGCTTCGCCGATGCCTCCGTGGTCTTTCAACTGCCCGAACTGTGGCCATATCCACTCTTCTGCCGCTCCGTCCGCTTCGCTGAATCCGGCGGTTATCAGGAATACATTGTCCACGCTCCCGTCGAAGTCGTTGTCGTATGGAGAAAAATCAATTTTGCTTTTTGAGCATGCATATCTGACCGCTTCGTGCAGCAGGACATCTTTCCTGTCGGAATAGTTGGCGCCATAGTAGGCCACGGGCTTAGGGAGGGTAATCACCGGTGCAAGGTCGAAACGGTACTCGTCGTCCAGTCCCGGCTGCGAGTTGAAGTAGTCTTCAGCTTGTTGGACTGACGCTCTTATGTCCTCCGTAGTGCGTATGAACTCCCTGTCCTCGAACTGGACGGGAATCACCACCATCCGGAAGACGGCGAGGATTATTGCTGTACAGAAATTCATCCGGTAAAGGTTTCAGCGTGCATAGATAGTGAGAATTTCCGAAAAAAGCAAAGGGCTGGTCACCCTCACGGCTCCCAACCCTTAGACGTGTACTAAAACCTAAACCTGCAACATAGATGCAGGCGGTTTTGTCAACGTTGCATCATGACGAAAAAAATGATTATTTCTTTGTCTCTGCAACTGAAATTTTACGGAACTCCTTGAGATCCTTCATGAGATCAAGGGCGGCCTTGCGTGCGCGTGCTCCTGCGGCCTTGTTGCCCTTGGCAACCTGTGCTTCTGCATTGGTTACAAAGAGTTCGATGTTCTCTTTGATTTTGTTGACGAGTGTTTCCATCTTTAATGATATTTAGAATGTTGATAATGTTCATTGCCGCAACGGCTTGCAATATAAAAAAAGAATAGTTAAATTCCTAAATTCTTATGCCTTTATTTGAGGATTTTCTTCTTTTTCCGGCTTTTGCGTCCCGTTTTGTCTGCTGTTGAGGGCTGTCATGGCTCTTTCTATGCCCGCAAGGGCCCATGTGCGGACTCCCTCAATCACCCTTTTCTCTATCTCTGGCAGCTGCTCCATCTGCTCGGGGTTGAACTTGCCGAGTACGAAGTCTACCTGCCCTCCCTGCGCGAAATCGTGACCGACTCCCATCCTTGTCCGTGCGAAGTCTCTGGTGCCGAGCAGTTCCTGTATGTTCTTCAGCCCGTTGTGCCCTCCGTCACTGCCGGATTTGCGCATCCTTGCGGTGCCGAACGGGAGGTTGAGGTCATCGCAGATGACCATGATATGATCGGTCGGGATATCCAGACGCGTCTGCCAGTAACGTACGGCGTTGCCGCTGAGGTTCATGTAGGTCGATGGCTTGAGGAACACAAATTCCCGCCCCTTGTCTTTGACGGTGGCGATGTCTCCGTAGCGCTCGGTGGAAAAAACGACATTGGATGCCTGTGCCCAGGCATCCAATGTCATGAATCCGATATTGTGTCGCGTTGAAGAGTATTCGGCTCCTATGTTGCCAAGACCTGCTATTAGATAAGTCTTCTCAGACACGACATGTCAGTTTTATGCTGCCGCTGCAGCTGAGTTGCGGGTAGCCTTGACACCGCAGATGATGGTGTCCTTGTCGGTGACGATGGCGGCGTCCTTGACTGTGATGTCGCCGGCCTTGATTTTCTTGTCAAGACCGAGGCTTGAGATGTCTACGGTCACCTTGTCTGGAAGATTGGCCATGAGGGCGCTTATGCGGAGTTCGCGTGTCGGCTGGAAGAACTTGCCACCCTGCTGTACACCGACAGCGTGTCCTGTGATCTCGATAGGGACTTTGATGCAGATAGGCTTGGTCTCGTTGACTGCGAGGAAGTCCACGTGGAGGCATGCGTCAGAGACAGGATGCCACTGGAGTTCGTGCAGTACGGCTGCCTGCTTTGTCCCGTTGTCGAGGACAAGATCCACGATGTATGAGGCCGGGGTGTTGGTAAGTGCGCTGAGTTCCTTGGCGTTGACGGTGAAAAGTACATTTTCCATACCGCAGCCATAGAGGTTGCAAGGTACGAGACCTTCCTTGCGGAGGGCCTTGAGGGCGGCCTTTCCGTCCGCTTTGCGGACCTGGCCTTTAAGTTCGAAATGCTGCATTTCTTTTATGATTAAAATGTGTTACTCAATCTGATTTCTCAGATCCCATTGCACCAAAACCGTAATGCGGTTTTAAAATGCGCGCAAATATAGTGAAAACAGGCGTTTTGCGCAAATTTTATTCTCCCACCAGACCGACGGCCCTGTTCCATCCAAGCCCCTTGTAATAAGCTGTGAGCTTTGGTCTTGACGGGGAAGGCAGATAGGTGCTCAGTCCGCAGCATCTTTCAAGAGGGGTCTTGAAAAAATAATCGGTTTCGGCATGGTATTCTATGCAGTCCGCTAGGGCAGCGTCAAGGCTTGCGAGTTCGCCGCTGAAAGCTCCGGCCTGCACGGCCGCGTCGCGGAGATCGAAGAACCAGTCTTTTGTGCCGCTTCCGGCGCTGTAGAAATAAGGCTGGACCTTGCTCCTGTCGATGCTCTCGAATCCGTCCCTGTGCGAAGCGATGATTCCGGAATATACTTGTGCCAGCTTTTCCAGACCGTGGCAGTCAAGCAGGGTGACCGTGGCAGATCTGCTCGACCCGCTCTGCGCGTCATAGTAGTTGAAGTAGTCTTCGCATATTGACTTGAGGTCGGGCTCCCGGAGAGCCAGCAGGTGCCAGGCGAACGGCTTGTATACAAAGCCTTCCGCGAGGATTTCTGCCGGGGAGAAGACGATCTTGTCGCAGACATCTTTGAGTTCCCATGCCACCTCGACCCCTCCCATAAGGCAGGAGTCGAAGATGATGTATTCCAATTTCATCGGTATGGCGGCCGCGAACTCGGAGAGGTCTATCTCCAGGTTGTTGCGGTAACTCCCGAGATATTGGCTTCCAAGAGATTTTGTGAGCGGGAAGTCTTCTTGTTGTGCGTCCATGGATGTGCTCATGATGGATACGCCTTCTTCCGTGGCCTGATATCCGCATGGTGTCCAGCCCGTGGAGTGTGATGAGAATATCATCCCGTAACTCCGCGAGGGGAAGAGCTCCCTTATGTCGAACAGCACTTTTGTGATGGATTCGGCTGTCGCGCTTTCCATGTCGGACGGGTATGTTTTCAGTGTGTCGATGACGTTCTGGCCGTCGCGGTTGCAGAATTGCAGGAGTACCGGGGGATTTGCTGTTGTATAGCCTTCTCCCTGGGCGGTGTTGTGGCAGAACGCGACGATGGCCTTGTCAGAGCTGCTGTATGGTAGATTCCCTTGCCTGAGTTGCTCAAGGTTGTTCCTCAGGCTCGCACTGAGGTTGTTGTAACCGAGGCCGCAGTATATCACGACCTTGCTGTATTCTCTGGTTGTGGAGGGGTTGTCCCGCTCACAAGAGGCCAGACTGAGCAGCAACAGCACTGCGGTGAGCGTATTTCTGAATCCGAATTTTCTCATTCCGGCAAAGTTAATCATTTTCTCGGGTGGTGTTGCAGTATTGCTGACTGCCATGTTCTGGAGTCGATGTGGGTGTAGATTTCTGTGGTGAGGATAGACTCGTGCCCGAGCATCTCCTGTACCACTCTGAGGTCGGCACCGTTTTCGACAAGATGTGTGGCGAAGGAGTGCCGGAACGTGTGTGGGGAGATGGTTTTGGTGATGCCGGCGAGCAGGGCCTGCTTGCGTACCATGTTGAATATTGTGATTCGGCTCATCCCGGCACCGAAACGGTTGAGGAAAGCGATGTCAGCATCTTTCTTGGTGGAAGCCTGAGGCCTTACGGACAGATAGTTGGTGAACGCGTCTTTGGCCATTTCACCCATGGGGATGAGCCTCTGCTTATCGCCCTTTCCGACCACCCTTACGAATCCTTCATCGAGAAACACGTCGGAAATCCGTAGAGAACAGGCCTCGGAGACGCGCAGTCCGCATCCGTATAGGATTTCCAGTATGGCTCTGTCGCGTATCCCTCCCGGCTTTGAGAGGTCTACGGATTTCATTATCGCGTCCACCTCCTCTACGGACAGCACGTCAGGCAGGTGGCGTCCGATTTTTGGGGAGTCTATGCCGTCGCAGGGGTTGTTCTTTCTGTCGCCCTCGAGTATCAGCCAGTCGAAGAATGAACGCAGGGCGCTCATGAGCCTGGCCTGGGAACGGGCGGAGAGGGATGTGCTCACAGATGAGAGATAGTCCACGATGGCTTCAGTCCCGATTTTTGTCGGCGCATCTACGCTTTTTTCTAAAAATGCCTTCACATCCCGGCAATAGGAATTGACGGTGTTACGGGACATCCCCCGTTCTACATTCAGGTAGTAGCGGTAGTCTTTGAGTATGGTTTCCGTATTGTTGTCCACGGTGCAAAGTTATATATAATGTCTAAATTTGAGCACGACCCCTGCACGCATCTCTTCTGAGCGATAGTGTTACAATTCGGTCATTGCAAGATTCTTTCCTCCCGTTTGACGAATTTGGATTCCCGGTGAATGATATGCTGCACTTTTTTTAATCCTTTATGGCTCAAATTTGCGAATGAGAATTCTCGTATATTGACACTAATTCTAGCAACCAATTTGTTTGTATGAAGAAGTATTTATTAATTTATTTAAGTTTTTTGCTGACTACAAGTTTGTCGCTTGCTCAAAACAAGTCAATCAGCGGCATTGTCACAGATGACCGTGGCCCATGTGTCGGGGTCTCTGTATTTGGAGAAAAAACCATGGTCGGCACTACGACTGATATGGATGGCAGATACGAAATATCTGTTCCTATATCAGAGGAGAATCTAGTCTTTTCTTGCATAGGCTATTCAAATGTTGTGGAGCCTATATCGGGAAGAAACGTCATTGATGTGAAAATGTCTGAAGATAGTGAGACATTGGATGAACTTGTCATCATCGGCTATGGAGCCGTGAAAAAGAAGGATCTTACCGGTGCTGTCTCGGTAGTGGATACCAAATCAATGTCCAAGGCCCCTTCCACTTCGCTTCTTGAGTCTCTTCAAGGATCTCTTCCCGGGGTTGAGATCAGCATGAACGGACGTCCTGGTGATGAAGGCTATGCGACTATCCGTGGCATCAATTCGTTTACAAACGTCAATCCTCTCTATGTAATAGATGGCTTGCCTACCACAAACATCAGGGATTTCAATCCGGCTGATGTCGAGTCTATCCAAGTTCTGAAGGATGCGTCCGCAGCGGCAATCTATGGCTCAAGAGCGGCAAATGGTGTCATCGTGATCACAACCAAGAAAGGGTCTGGAGACACAAAGGTCAACTTCTCTGCTTCGTACACATTTCAGCATCCCAAAAAATACATTCACTTTGCCCGTTCCAAGGAGTGGATTGAATTGATGAATATAGCATTGGACAATCAGCTTGTATATGATCCAGGGGCTTCTGTGATCCGTCCAGACGCCCAATACGAGTATGATACTGATTGGTGGGATGAAATATATCGGAACGGTTCGATTCAGCAATATAATCTGAGCATTTCAGGTGGCACCAAAACAGGCAACTATTACGTTTCTGGGGAGTACTACACCAACGAGGGAGTGATTTACGGATCCGGTTACGACAGACTCAATTTCCGTGTCAATACAAATGGACAGAAAGGTATTTTTACTTTCGGCGAGTCGTTGATTCTTAGTAACAACAGCGTGGATCCAACTCAAGGAGACAGCATCTCTGATATGTTGATGATGTCTCCGGTTGTGGGCCGCGAAGGAATCGGAGGTGACGGGAATGCGACCATGGGCGACAACCCGATATTAAGGGAGAAGTACAATGATGTGGTAAGGCGTAATTTCCACCTTAGGGGAACTCTTTGGGGGGAGTTGGCTTTCACCACATGGCTTAAGTATAAGCTGAATCTCGGTTACAACATGAATTTTACCCATAACAAAACATTGAGAAAGGATGGTGCGACCCGCTGGAATCAGGCCGTAATTCCGACTTCGATCAATGAGTCCCGTGGCCTTTCGGAAACTGCCTTGATGGAGCATACGCTGACTTTTGACAAGACTTTTGGCAAGCATGCAGTGACTGCTCTTGTCGGAATGACGTATCAAGGAGAAAGGGGCGAGACTATGGGAGCCATTGTCAATGACGTTGCGAAAAATTCCCTTGAGGAATACTTTGATGTTTTGAATATGGCTTCAGAAATACAGAATGTGTCCGGTTCTGTAGCACAATATGCCATGCTCTCTTATCTTGGCAGGCTTACTTATTCTTATGATGACAGATATCTGCTCAATGCCACATTCCGCCGTGACGGCACGTCAAAGGTGGATTCAAGACGCAGATGGGGCAATTTCCCTTCAGTGTCTGTCGCCTGGCGCGTCAGCAACGAGGGCTTTATGAGCGAGTTCAGCAAGTTGAACGACTTGAAGATACGCGCAAGTTACGGACAGCTCGGTGGAATGAATATCGGGAACTGGGACTATTTGGCCTTGATCAACAGCAACCTCCATATGGTTATGGGCGAGAAGCAGGATGTGCTTGCAGCTGCGACTCAGACGAAGATGGTGAATACTGATCTGCGTTGGGAGACTCAGACGCAGATTAATCTTGGTGTGGATGCATCTGCTCTTGACAACCGGCTGTCCGGCTCTGCTGATTACTTCATCTCGAGGGCGGATGATCTGCTCCTCACCATGCCTATCCTCATGACAACCGGAAACAATGGCGGAAATCCTTATGTGAATGCGGCAAGTATGGAAAACAGGGGAATTGAAATTGCCGTCAATTGGAGGGATAACGTTGGAGATTTCGGATATTATGTCAACATGTCCGCTTCCACGGTTTCCAATAAGGTCCTTTCTTTAGGCTATGGCCAAGATTACGTGAACAATGGGGTTGGGCGTACTGAAATCGGAAAGCCTGTCGGCATGTTCTACCTTGTGCGTACAGACGGACTGTTCCAGTCCGAGGAAGAAATCCTTGCCCACAAGAGTTCTGATGGTAAACTGATACAGCCAAAGGCGAAGCCTGGAGATATCAAATATATTGACACCAATGATGATGGAGTCATCAATGATCTTGACCGGGTCATCTGCGGCAGTCCTCACTCGAAACTTCAGTTGGGGTTGAATATGGGCTTTTCTTATCGCAATCTTGACGTCAAGATGAATTGGTTCGGAGACTTCGGCAGTCTTATCTACAATCAAGTGGAGAACACTCTCGGTGCATATTCTGGGGCACATGCGCAGAAACTGCATAAGGATTCTTATTGGTCAGAGACCAACAGTAGAGCTCCATATCCGCGACTTATCGAACAGTCTGTCAACTCACGGGCAAGTGACTATTGGCTCCGTTCCGGTTCGTACCTGAAGCTCAAGACGTTCACGATAAGCTATGCTCTTCCAGGCAGTTGGGTGAAAATGGCGAATTTGGATTCGTGCAGATTGACGTTCACCGCAAGGGATCTATTCAGCATAGGCGGTATTCCGCTTGGAGACATAGAGTTCAGAAAAGACAATATCTGGGCAAAGGGTAACAGGAGTGCTAATGCATATCCTAATCCGATGTCGTTGATGGCCGGCATTTCATTGCAATTCTAAAATGTTTGAGATATGAAAAGGATAATCAATAGTTTAACTGCTCTTTTGGCGGCTTCTGTCCTGTTCTCCTGCAGTGACGATCTGCTTGACATAAAGAATCCGAATGCTCTTACGACGGGAGATTTCTGGCTGACTCAAAGCGATGTGGAACTTGGCGTGAATGCTTTGTACAATACGTTCTATGCTGCTGGATCTTGGAACCGCTACTTGCATTGGCGGCTTGATCTCCTGTCGGATGAAGGATATTCTGTCTCCCCGATGGTTGAATCAAGCAACTGGACCCGGTTTATCTACAATAACTACAACCATGATTCCAACCAGACATTCATCTACAACTTGTGTTATCGCTCTATTTTCAGGGCGAATCAAGTACTTACTTATGCTTCGGACATAGAGTTTGATACTCAGGAAAACAAAAATGCAGCGCTTGGTCAGGCTTATTTCCTTAGAGGCTACAATTACTTCCATCTTGCAGTCCTCTGGGAGGAAGTGTGCCTGGTCAATACTATTCAAAACCCGGGAGACAAACCGCTGCAGGGTACCGTTGAGCAGGTATGGGCACAGGTGGAGGAGGATCTCAAGGCTGCTTCAGATCTGCTTCCGGAAGAATGGACAGGCGATAAGAAAGGCAGGTTTACAAAAGGTGCCGCACTTGCCCAACTCGCTCGCGCCTATCTCCAGCAGAAAAAATATAAAGAAGCAAAAGATGCTTTATATTGGATGGTGGAGGGCGAAGGGAAGAAGTATTATGGACTCGTTGAAAATTTTTACGACAATTTTTCAGAAAAAACAGAAAACAATATCGAGTCTGTCTTCGAGATCCAGATGTCTGATGCAATTTCAAGTACAGAGATGAATCCGGCTGGTGAGTCCAAGACTTCTTCAGTAGGGCATCAGCGTTCATACATCTTTGGACTGAAGGGTGTGGGCGCCAGAGACGGGCTTGCGCGTCCGTGGCTTGTGGATGTGTTCAAGCAGGAACGTACCATTGACGGGAAACTTGATCCACGACTTAGAGTTTCGCTTCTTTATAAGGATCTAGCCAGCGATTTTCCGGATGATGAAAGCGGCAAATTTTATGGCAAGACCTGGGAAGATGGCAAATGGGGTAATGACGTATACTTCCGTAAATATTCCAGAGATGCCTGGAAGAAATTTGAAGGCTTGAGGGAGGACAGGACAAATCCGATGAATATCAGAGTGATTCGTTATTCTGATGTGCTGCTCATGTATGCAGAGTGCCTCAATGAACTCGGTTACACGTCAGAAGCCTGCTGGTATGTGGATTGTGTCCGTCAGAGGGCAGGTATGGCAAGATTGGAGGATGCAATGCCGGAAGTAGCCAATGATAAGGACAAGTTTTTCGAGAGACTCCAGATTGAGAGAGTCCTTGAACTTAACGGCGAGTGCGTGCGCTGGTTTGACATCAAGCGTTGGGGGCTTGGCGAGACGGAGGAGGGACTGAAGGCTTTGCAGAATAGAGATCCTGATTTCCTGAACTATATACCGGGAAAATCATTCAGACAGCCTCTCCCGAGCTCAGAGGTTCTAAACAATCCCAATATGCATCAGCTGAAAGGTTATTAGTGTTGTTTTGTGTTGTATGTCTGTGCCATTCATGACGCAGACATACTGATAGAATAATGATTTTAAAACATAATGATGATGAAGAAGTTATTGCTTTTATTGTTTTTTGCTGCGCTTCCATTGGCAGGGATTGCACAGGTTGACGCTGTGACAATCAATGTTGACCTTTCCCGGGACCGGGGTCCGGCTACCCCGATATGGTCCTGGATCGGTTATGACGAGCCGAATTATACTTATATGAAAAACGGCAACAAACTCCTTTCCGAACTTGCACGGATGAATCAAGGTGTCGTATATGTACGTGCGCACAATCTGCTCACATCAGGTGATGGTGAGGCCGCTTTGAAATGGGGCTCTACAAATGTGTACACTGAAGATAAGAAGGGCCGTCCTGTCTATGACTGGACTATTTTCGACAAGATTATAGACACGTATATAAATAAAGGGATGAGGCCGCTTCTGGAGCTTGGCTTCATGCCGGAGGCTCTTTCTGTAAATCCGGAACCATATCGGCACCATTGGGGTGTCGCCAATAACTACAATGATATTTACACAGGTTGGACATTCCCTCCCAAGAGTTATGAGAAATGGGCTGAACTTATTTACCAAGTTGTCAAACATTGCGTCGGACGCTATGGGGAGGAAGAAGTGGCGCAGTGGTACTTTGAACTCTGGAACGAACCGAATATAGGTTATTGGTCAGGAACATTTGAGGAATACTGCAAATTGTATGATTATACGGCCAATGCAGTCAAGAGGGCCTTGCCTCAAGCGAAGGTCGGTGGTCCGGGCACAACGGATCCTTCCGCCCGGGGGGCAAGGAACTACCTTGTCAATTTTCTTAAACATGTGACTGAAGGGAAGAATTATCTGACGGGAGAGACAGGCACGCCGATAGACTTTATCACTTTCCATGCAAAGGGTGGACCGCGTGTCATTGACGGTAATGTCAGGATGAATATAGGACGTCAGCTGAAAAATATAGAAGAAGGTTTCAAGGCTATATCGGAGTTTCCGTCCCTCATGGATCTCCCTGTCATGATTACAGAGTCTGATCCGGAAGGTTGCGCTGCCTGCTCTGTTGATCTTCATCCTCAGAATGCCTATAGGAACGGGACCATGTACTCAAGTTACACAGCGGCAAGTTTTGCCAGAGAATATGATATTGCCGCCAAATATGGGGTGAATTTCATAGGAGCAGTCACTTGGGCTTTCGAGTTTGAAGGCCAGAAGTGGTTCGCCGGTTTCCGTGACCTGGCGACAAACGGTGTGGACAAACCGGTTCTGAATGTCTTCAGAATGTTCGGTATGCTGAACAAGAATTTGTGTGAGGCGGTGGCTTCCAGAAATTTTTCAGCGGACCATATAATCGAAAACAGTGTACGTGGGGAGGCTGACATAAACGCGCTCGCCACTTATGATGAAAAAGGTGCGGGTATCATGGTCTGGAATTATCATGATGACAATATCCCGGCTCCTGCATCAAAAGTCACCCTTAACGTGGACGGACTCAAGGAGGGAAGAGTGCAGGTAATGCACTATCGTATTGATGACAAGTTCAGTAATTCATACGAGGCTTGGAAATCCATGGGCAGTCCCCAGAATCCTACGGATGAGCAGATCTCAGCACTAGAACGGGCCGGTCAGCTCCAACTGTACACATCACCGTTTTATGAAAATGTGGCAGAAGGTAAACTGAGTCTTGAATTCAGTCTTCCGCGTCAAGGAGTGTCATTTGTGAAAATAACATATTAAAGCATTACTTCCATGAAAACACTTGGTATAATACATGCGGCACTTATTTCATCTAAAGCGGTGCAGCCATATATAGAGGAGATCCTTCCGGATGTAAGGGTAGCCCACGTGGTGGATGACACTATCCAAATCACCAATTTCGCCTGTCCGCCAGGAGTCATCCCGAAAAACAATTACTACAAATTCGCTACTTACGCGCACTATCTTGAGGAGGCTGGCGTAGATCTGATAATGCTCGCATGCTCGACTTTCAATATGGCTGCTGAATTGGCGACGCCGATGATAAATACTCCTATTCTTCAGATTGACAGGCCTATGATGGAGCTTGCTCTGTCTCATGGCAGACGGATAGGACTTATTGCGACCGTGCCGACCACAGTGCCATCTTCGGAGCGGCTTCTGAAAAAAGTTGCTGAAGAAAAAGGGGTTGATGTCGAAATCCGCACAGAGCTGTGCAGCGATGCATTTGCGGCTTTGGGACGCGGTGATGTGGCTTTGCATAATTCCATGCTGATCGACAAAGTGAATGAGATGTCTGGAGATGTGGATGCCATTGTTCTGGCCCAAGTGTCAATGAGCGCTCTTGAGCCTATGCTGAAGGATACTAAGGTGCCGGTATATAACAGCGGCAGGACTGGTTTTGAAAGGGCGAGACAGATGCTTGGTCTGGAACCGCTGAAATGAGTATGGCGAGCATGAAAATTGCGATAGGTTGCGATCCTAATGCAAAGGATCTAAAAAAATACATGTGGGATGTTCTCAAGGACAATGGCTATGAGGTCTCGGATTATGGCTCAGAGGATCCGATTTATGCCAACACGGCACTGAAAGTGGCCGAGGCTGTCGCATCCGGGGAGTGTGACCGCGGAATGCTTTTCTGTGGCACTGGACTGGGTGTCTGTCTTGCGGCAAACAAAGTTCCTGGCGCGTATGCTGTAGTATGTGGTGACGAATATTCCATGGAGAGATCGATCCTCAGCAATAATGCGAACATCCTTACTTTCGGTCAGCAGGTACATGGCCCTCTTCTCGCCCGAAGCGTTGCGTTAAAGTGGCTATCTCTTGAATATAAGCCGGGGGGACGCTCTCAGGCAAAAATCGACAGAATATATGAGATTGAGAAAAATCTTGGACACTCCTGAGATTCAGGGAATATATACGGCATGTGCATTTGAATTCGGGGGTCGGACAGTTATCTGCGCCGGCCCCGAAAAGAGCGGACGCAGCATATTGCTTGATCTTCAGTCTGGTGAAGTGGAAACCATATCTGATGGTCCTGGAGGAGTCATGAGCATAGTTCCTGTCCCCGGACGGGATGATATGCTTGTCTCAGTCATGGGGCTTTTCCCACCGTTCATCGGAGCTGAGGCCGGTATATTCAGGCATTGGAAGCGCGACGGAAAGTGGCGGACGGACAAAGTGACAGATATGCCGTTTGCCCACAGATGTGATACGGTCTGCTTTGATGGCAGGTGTTATCTTGTGAGTTGCACGGTCAGCAGTCATAAGGATGACCCACAAGATTGGTCTTGCCCGGGCTGCGCCTATATGATTCCGCTGGACAGACCTGAAGAGGACCGGTGGCATGCTGTTTTGCTTAATGGCAATATGACCAAGAATCATGGCATGCTGAAGTGTTTCAGGGATGGACGGGAATCGCTCATGATTTCTTCTCACGAAGGTGTTTTCGAAGTGGTTGTCGACAGAGGTGTGGTCAGATTGAAGTCTGTGTTCACCAGCCCGGTGAGCGAGTTTGCTTTTGCGGATCTTGATGGTGACGGTGTTGATGAGATGGTGTGCATAGAGCCGTTTCATGGGAACAGGCTGAATGTCTACCATCGGACAGGGACAGGTTACGAATTGATTGGCGGTGATGATTTATCATTCGGACATGGTCTGAGTGCCGGGGTTATGGGAGATAAGTCTTATATTGCTGTCGGAAACCGAGGTGAAAGCAAGCAGCTTTCCATATATTGGCTTGAAGAAGCTTGCGGGTTGCAGAAGTTCGAATTGGAACCGTCTGCCGGAACCACGCAGACGCAGTTTTTCCGCATGGGGGAAATGCGTATGCTTTTGGCTGCCAACCAGCTCTATGACAGGGCAAGTGTTTATGAATTATACTGATTGAAATGAGTAAAGTGATTTATGAGGAAGATCTTGAAGTCAAGGCTCTTCCTGGGCGTGATCTGATGTGGTATTTTACCCCGGAGATGGGGCTGTCGGATGCGTTTTCAATGAATGTGGTGAAGATAAGGCCAGGGTGTACGGTAAGCCCCGCACACTCGCATCCGGATAAGGTGGAGGTGATATATGTTGTGAGCGGAGCGGGAAAGGCGTACATAGACGGGAAAGTATATCCTATTCATGAAGGTACATCTGTGCTGTTTGGAAAGGGTGCCGTGCACATGTTGCGCAACAGCGGCAATGAGGTAATGAAAGTCGCATGCTTTTTCGCTCCTCAAGCCACATTTGATGACTATAGATATCATAAAGATGTAGTTTTTCCAGAAGACAAACAATAAATACAATGCAAAGAATAATCAATAATCCTGATGAAGTTGTCAAGGACATGCTGAATGGTTTTGTCAGAGCCAATTCAGACATAGTGACAACAACAAACAATCCACGCGTACTGAAATCGGTTTTTGCACCGCGCCCTGGTAAAGTTGGTGTGGTGACTGGCGGAGGCTCCGGTCACAAGCCTGCCTTTATTGGGTATCTTGGTGAGAATATGGTTGATGCTGTGGCTATTGGGGAAATATTTTCTTCTCCGACAGCCAAGTCATTCCTGGATGCATTCAAGGCGGCTGATTCAGGTAGTGGTGTCGCTTGCCTTTATGGTAATTATTCCGGGGATAAAATGAATGTCAAGATGGCTACAGAACTGGCCGAGGAAGAGGGATATAAAATAAAGACCGTTATCGCAAATGATGATGTGGCTTCGGCTCCTGCGGATCAAAGAGAAAAGAGACGTGGTGTCGCCGGCGAGATATTCATGTGGAAGGCAGGTGGGGCACTTGCTGCAAAAGGGGCCTCTCTGGATGAGGTTGTCGCTGTCGCCCAGAAGGCGGTGGACAATACGAGGAGTATCGGCATTGGGCTTTCTCCGTGTACAATTCCTGCTGTCGGACATCCTAACTTTTCTATTGAACCAGGCAAGATGGAGGTCGGTATTGGGCATCATGGTGAGCCGGGCGTGAAGGTTATGGACATAGTCCCGGCGAAAGAAATGGCTAAAATATGTCTTGATGCCATATTGGGAGACATGGAGGTTTTGCGTGATGATGAGGTGATAGTGCTTGTTTCCGGTCTTGGCGCCACACCTGTAATGGAGCAGTATATCTTCTACAATGAAGTAGCTTCTCTTTTGTCGGACAAGGGGGTGACTATACACAGGAGCTATGTGGGCAATTATTTCACATCCTTGGAGATGATGGGCGTGACATTGTCTCTGATGAAACTTGATGATCAGCTGAAAGAACTTATGGATTATAAAGTCTATACTGTAGCACTCAAACAATTTTAATGATGAAAAATTCTTTTTCAAATTCCAACGGGGCTGGAATCGTGCTCAACATCATAGAGCAGATAAAGGCGAATAAGATGTATCTTACAGATATAGACGGACATATCGGAGATGGCGATCATGGTATCAATATGAACAAAGGCTTCTCCATTGCAGGCGAAATCATAACTATGCAGGACGGGTTTTCGTCCGCCATGAAGGCCCTTGGGGATACGCTTCTCCTTGAGATCGGCGGATCCATGGGGCCGATTTATGGGACTTTTTTCAGAACTTGCGCGAAAGTGACAAAGAATGTAGAAGATATTGATGCTCAAACTTTTTCCCGGATGTTGCTCCAATCATGTCGGGAGGTACAGGAAATCGGCGGTGCGAAGCCTGGAGACAAGACGATGATTGACACTCTTTATCCGGCAGCCGAAACATTCGAAAAGTCCGTAGAAGAAAGAGAGGATTTCAAGGCTGCCATCAGTGCTGCTTCTGCGGCTGCTAAATCCGGTTGGGAGTCAACCAGGATGATGCAGGCCAAGATAGGACGAGCCTCCAGGCTTGGAGAGCGTTCTGTAGGTGTTCTGGATGCCGGGGCAACTTCATGCAACATTATTCTGCAGGCCATGTTTTCCTCCGTACTTGATCTTCTCGATTGACAAGGATGTACAAGTGTTGTTTCGTGCTTCTTGCGGCTATGTTTCTCGCGTCCTGCAATGGAGGTGGCAATGTCTCCGTCCAGCAGGACGAGCCGCACCTTGTAATTCGGCTTGCAAATGAACTCAAGCCGGATAGCCGGATTTGGGATGCGTCACAATTCTTCATTGAAGAGGTATCAAAGGCCTCAGAAGATGGCGATGTGAAAGCTGGAGAGGTCGAGGTTGTTTTCTATGACCAGGGTACCATAGGTTCGGAAAGGGCTTTGCTTGAGAACTGTTACTATGATGTGATTGAGATGGTACAGGTAAACTCTTCCATCGTAACCACACTGGATGATGCCTACAATGTGCTGGATCTGCCATATCTGTTTTTGGATAAGAAACAGCACGAAAAGGTCCTGTATGGTGAACTCGGCCAAACTATGCTGGATGAATTGGGAGATTACGGGCTTGTCGGTCTCGGCTTCTATGGGACGGGTTTCCGAAATCTGTTCTATAAGCGCAAAGGAGGTCCTCATGCGGTCAGCGGACCGAAAGATCTTCGAGGTATAAAGATACGTGTGATGGAGAGCCCTACGATGATTTCTGCAATAGGTGCCATGGGGGCTACTGCGTCTCCGATTCCTTTTTCTGAACTGTTCACCTCTATCAAGACAGGAGTGGTGGATGGGGCGGAGAATAGTGCCAAGATTTTCATGTCATATAAGTACTATGAAGCCGGGGTCAACCAGTTCACGATGACGGAGCATTTTGCCAATCAGCATGTGATCATCGCCAATGCGGGATGGTTCAATTCTCTTGCACCCAAATACAGAAAGCATATAAAGGAGGCTATACATCGTTCACAGCTCCGCTTTGATATAATGTGGGGAAAAGTGACGGAAGAGTCAATGGAGGCGTTGAGAGATAATGGTGTGAATATTAATTATTTGCACGGTAAAAGCAGTTTTGTTGAACAGTCCGATAAAGTGATCCGAGATTTCTCACGAAAGTATCCGGAGCTGAAAGAGAAGTATGTGGATAAAATATTGGCTATAAGGAATTCTGAAAAATGAAGACATTGAATAGAATCATTGATTGGCTACTTGCGTTAATACTGGCACTCATGGCATTGACTATGGCTGTGAACGTGTTCTGCAGATTCGTGCTTAAGTCACCGATTTCGTGGGCTGATGAATTGTCTCAGTCCTTGATGCTTTGGTTGACTTTCATAGGCGCAGCAGCTGTGTTGCGGGATGGAACCCACTATGCTTTTACGTATTTGAGCACAGTCTTCTCCGGGAAGATGAAAATTATATATGAGAAAGTTTCTCGAGTTCTGGTATTGGTTGCCATCTGTCTCCTGCTGTATTGGAGTGTTCCTGTAACTTTGGGGATAGTAAGGTGGAGTATGCCCGCCATGGGTATAAGCAAAGCCTTTGTATATGGCGCATGTCCTGTCGGCTGTATTTTGATGTTGGTTTATGCCGTATATGGTCTGATAAAAGGTTAAGCGGATATGACACTTGTTCTCATCGTTTCTTTCTTTCTCCTGCTTTTGATGGGAGTTCCGATAGCTTTCTGCATGCTGCTCTCTTCGTTGTCGGCATTGCTGTATGCAGGCATTAACCCTATTATGATCGCATTGGAGACGACCCGTTCTCTTGCCGGATTTTATTCCTTTTTAGCGGTTCCGTTTTTTATTCTTGCCGGGGACATAATGTCCAAGGGAGGCCTTTCGGCACGTCTTATTGGTTTTGTCAAGAGCCTTGTCGGGCATAGAAAGAGTGGGTTGCCTATGGTGACCGTAATAGCATCCGAATTGTTCGGGGCGGTATCAGGTGCTTCTGCCGCCACGTGTTCCGCGATAGGCAGCATGATGATACCGGCTATGGAGAAGACTGGGTATCCCAGGTCGTTTGCCACATCTCTTTCTGCGTGTGCCGGCACGACTGGCGCGCTGATTCCTCCCAGCATTGCACTGTTGCTGTATGGCTCCATTGCCAACATTTCAATAGAGAAGATGTTTATCGGTGGGGTGCTGCCTGGGATTTTGATAGGGGTCGCTTTGATTTTGGCATCAATGCGGATGTCCAGAAATTTTACAATAAGCCTGCAGCCGAAATCATGTATCAGAGAAAAATTGTCCAGCACTGGTAAGGCTTTCTGGGTGATTTTGCTGATGGTCATTATTTTCGGCGGCATAATGGGTGGCCTTTTTACAGCGACGGAGGCTTCTGCTGTAGCGGTTGTCTATGCCCTGCTTATAAGTATGTTTGTCTATAAAGAAATAAAGATACAGGATTTGCCATCGATTTTCTCCGGTGCTGCCAAGACTACGGCGGCCTTGAGTTTTCTGTTGGCCACGGCCAGCCTCTTTGCCTGGACGCTTGGCGCCGGACGTATCCCGGTCGTGATCACGGATGCCATGCTCTCCGCAAGTGACTGGTTCGTGAACCTGTTCTCGGCTCACCTTAATCCGGAATCTTTCTTTGTGGTCAGGAAAATAGTCGTCCTGATAATGCTCAATATTGTATTGTTCGTTATCAGCATGTTCATTGATGTGGCTCCCGCTCTTCTCATCATAGTACCTGTTTTTGTGCCTATAAGCCAGGCTATCGGGATGGGCGAGGGGCTTGCTGCCGTCAATTTTGGGGTGATGTGCGTATGCAATATGATAATCGGTCTGGTTACCCCTCCAGTAGGGAGTACTCTGTTTGTCGCCAGTGGGGTTGGCAAGGTGGACTTGAAATCATTGCTGCCGTACACCTTTAGATTTCTGATATACATGCTTATCGTGCAGATGCTTGTGACATTTGTACCATTCTTTACCACTTTTCTCCCTTCGCTTTTGGGAGACTGAAACTAAAATGCTATATTGGAAGGTGGTTAAAAATCCTGATACACATGAAAAAAGTTGTTTTATGCTGGGCTCTGTGCGCTGCTTGTGCAACAAGCCTGTTCTCGCAGTCCCACCACGTTGGTGGTGAATTTGAATATCCAGATGCGCACGATCCGGTCGTGGCGTACTGTGATGGGCGGTATTATGTCTTCACTACGGGAATGGGCATCATGTCTTCGGCGGACATGAAGGTATGGCGCTTCGAGGGCAAGGTTCTTGATGATATTCCACAATGGGCTGCCGATAAAGGTTTTAGAGGCATGCCATGGGCCCCTGATATTCAGTATATCAATGGAAAATACTATGTGTATTATTCATATTCACATTTCGGAAAAAACCGCTCTGCAATTGGGGTGGCCACTAACAGGACACTTGACGCATCGTCCCCTGATTACAAGTGGGAAGACCACGGAATGGTGGTCGAGTCTGTTCCTGGAAGGGATGAGTGGAACGCTATAGACGCCAATGTGATCCTTGATGAGAATGGGGTTGGCTGGTTGTCTTTCGGCTCGTTCTGGAGAGGACTGAAGATGTTCCGTTTGGACGACACTTATATGCGTATTGCTGACCCCCCCCAGGAGTGGTATCCTATCTGCCGAAGGCCGGATGGGACTGCAAAAAAAGTCGCTGGTGGAGAAGATGGACTGTCCCTTGATCCGAGGGGCGCCGATTTTGATGCCGGCAACGGCGCAGTTGAGGCACCATTCATTTTCCGCCGAGCTGGTTACTACTATCTTTTTGCTTCATTCGATTTGTGTTGCCGCGGCTCTAAAAGTACTTATAAGGTAGTTGTCGGACGCTCCGAAAAGGTGACTGGACCGTACTATGACAAGGATGGGAGACCTATGATGCAGGGCGGCGGTACAGTTGTAGTGCAGGGAAATGAGCGTTTTCCGGGGGTCGGACACTGTGCCGTCATCGCTCTGGACGGACAGGATTATATGTTCATGCACGGCTATGACAAGCAATATGACTATCGCTCTAAACTCCTGATTCGTAAAGTCGACTGGACGCATGACGGTTGGCCTGAAGTCGTATTGTAGTTCTTTCATATTTGTTGAGCGATAAGAAGGCTGTCCCCGAAATCTCCGGGACAGCCTTCTTGAAACATAAAGTCATTGTTTGTCGGTCGCGTTTTGTGAACTTGCGTTCTTATATTGTGATGGGAATACGCCGAACTCTTCTTTGAAGCATTTCCTGAAATACGCTAGAGAGTTGATGTTCACCTTCCATGCGGCTTCGGACACATTGCATGCACCGCTTTTAATCATATCAGCTGCGACTGACATCCGTACTTTCCGTATATATTCGTTAGGACTTATGCCTAACAGGCCTTTTACCTTTCTGTATAGTGTCGACTGGCTCATGCACATCTCTGATGCAATTGAGCATACATCCAAGTCTTCAGATGAAATGTTCTCTTTGATGAATTTCGTCATCTTGACAATGAACTCCTTGTCTATATCAGATAGTCCCTTGTTATATTCCTGCTGCTTGCCGGATTTGCTTATGCTCTTTTGGATGGTTTCTGTCACTATCCTGTTTGCTGTCCTTTTCTTGGCATCCAGAAGATTCTTTACTCTGCTCTTGAGGAGTTCACTGCTGAATGGCTTGGTGATATATGAGTCCGCTCCTACGTCATAGCCGCGGGTCTTGTCCTCGTCGGATTCTTTGGCTGTAAGCAGCATGACGGGTATGTGGCTTGTCCGTAAGTCCCTTTTGACCCTTTCGCATACTTCGAAACCGTTCATAAAAGGCATCATTATGTCGCAAATCACCAGATCCGGGATGTACTTTATTATGAAGCGTGTGCCTTGTATGCCGTTCGAAGCTGAGATGACCGTATAGCTGTTTGAAAGCAGCGAGGATATATACTGGGTCATCTCGGCATTGTCATCAATTGCCACGATTATCGGTTTCTTTGATAATTCAGTGATGTTCTCGTCAAGATGAAGCGGCTCTATGGCATTTTCCTGGCTGTCCTCTTCCGTGCTTATTCCGGAGTCATAATGATCAGCAGAAGGGTATGTGTTGTCCATTCCGAGAAGGACCTTGAATGTTGAACCTTTGCCGAGGGTGCTGTCCACTTTTAGTGTCATCTCGTGTTTTTCCGCGAGATTCTTGACCATGGCTAGTCCGATACCGGTGCCGGATACCAACTGAGAATGCTCGCCCTGATAATATCTGTCGAAAATGTGCTTTTTGTCTTTCTTTGAGATTCCCATGCCCGTATCCGTCACGCCAAGTTCAACATACATCGATTTGTTGTATTCCTGCCGCCTGCAAAAAATCAGGATGGTTCCACGTTTGGTGTATTTTATGGCATTTGTCAGAAAATTGTTCATTATGACTTGCACTATCTTGGGATCAAAAAACAATCGGAGATTGTCTTCTATTTCAAGAATGAATCCGATGTCTGGATTAGTGTTGGTCTTGATGAATGAGTCCGACAAATCCCGTACTTTTTCAGATATGCTGTCGTAGCAGACGCTGAATGACCAATTGTTCGTCTCCACTTTCCTGAAGTCGAGGCATTGGTTGACCAGGGAAAGCAATTGCTGCGAATTCTTCAGAGCCATGACAATCTTGTCTTTGGCAGTTTCCGGTATGTCATTGTTATGCGTGAGATCTTCTAACGGACCGATGATGAGTGTGAGTGGACTTTTCAACTCGTGAGTTATGTTGGTGTAGAACCGCAATTTTTCATCGTTGGCCTCTTTCGCTTCCTGCAGGATTTTTCTGGTGACCAGTTCCTTTCTTTTCTTTTCGAAGAGGCAAAGTGCGACGTTGCTGAGGAGCAACAGTCCTGCGAGTATGGAGAGGATGATTTCAAGAAGTGACATCAGTTTGTATTTTAGACATACAATATAGATAGAAAGAAGGACATTAGAAAGAGGTTGTAAGAAAAATATAAATTTTATTTTCTTGATCATCTTGCTCGATTAAGAAAAAGTGGTATCTTTGTATGTATGATTACGCTCTTGGCGACGCACGTCCGATAGCCTCCAAAGCTAATTCTTGATAATGGACGTGCCGACCCCTGGGCATTTTTATTTTTAAATGTATGGATAAGGGCGGAAAGCAGAATCTCCCACCTGTAAAAGTGGCTGTATTGATTGATGGAGGCTTTTTTATAAAAAGGTTCAATGCGCAGTATAATAAAGATAAGTCAATGTCTCCGGATGAAGTAGCCGACCATTTATACACGATGGCTCATTGTCATGTCGGAAACAATAACATTCTATACAGAATCTTCTATTATGATTGCATTCCACTGAATAAGAAGGCACATAATCCTATTTCGCATAAACCGATAGATTATAGCGGCTCTGATGAGTATCATTTTCGTACCGCATTGTTCGAAGCTCTCAAAAGACATCGTAAGGTTGCTTTGCGTTTGGGAACACTTAAGGATAATGGCAATTGGCAGATATATCCACGCAAATTGAAAGAGATATTTTCTGGAAAATCAAGTTTTGACGCTTTGACAGAGAATGATGTGTATCTGGAAATTCATCAGAAAGGAATTGATATGAAGATAGGTGTGGATATTGCGACTTTGTCTTTGAAACGTTTCGTTGATAAAATTGTGTTGTTTTCAGGGGATTCGGATTTTGTACCTGCGGCCAAATTGGCCAGAAGAGAAGGTGTTGATTTTGTTCTTGATCCAATGCATGCTAATGTAGAACCTCAGTTGTTTGAGCATATTGACGGAATGCAAAGTGTCACCCCGTCAATTCATAAAAAAAAGACATCTGCTGCGAAAAAATAGACTGGAGTTCCGTGTTAAGATGGCCGAGTGACCTTTCCGTAACTTTATTGGCTGTATCCCTACTCCGCCTCTGCAATCCGGCAGAGTGCCAGCTTGGCTGCCTGCTCTGGCGATAGAATCCCGGCACGGCCAAGGGCTTCCACGCTGAGGCTGTCCTTGGGGCTGTGGTCCCGGAAGCGGACTATTCCGCGGGCTTCTGCCAAGCCGCCGATATAGGGGTGAAGCCGGAGGCTGTCCGCCGGCAGTGCCCATAAAGGATATGGGCGCGGCGGAGTGCAGCAGATGAGGTCTTTGAGCCTGCCGAATCTTTCTTCGCCGAAATTATAGATGTCCAGCAGCTGCTCCGGGTGGGAATAGCCGCAGAGCCTCCGGCGCTGCTCCACCATCTTGGCCGCGAAATACGGCCCGATCCCGGGGAGGGCGTCGAAGGCGGCGGAGTCGGCTCTGTTGATGTCGGTGAGGGGGATGTCGATGTAGTCTTCGAGCCGCCTGTAGATTTCGTCCGAGACGACGAAAGACTTCGCGAAGTCCTCTTTGCGTCTGAATCTGCCGCCTTTCTTGCGGTAGTTGTCTATGGCTGCAGCCTGCTTCTCGCTGAATCCCAATCTTACCATATCGTCAACAGTGGCGGTGTTGGGGTTGAACCTGAAGTTCTCCGCTTTCTGGCTTTGCCTTCTGACCCTGTCGGCTATTGGACTGTGGGCGGCGTTTCTGCGGATGGTGTCAGTGTACTTGTCAGCGGCTTGCAGGTGCTCGGTCCCGGCTTCACGATTTGTAGATTGTTCGCTTGCGGGCATTGAGGGAGGCAAGCCTGGTGCCGTGGTGATGTAAACCGTGTCCGGGTGGTCTCGTAACGACTCTATCCGCAGGATTGCCGTCCTGTGTATGAATACTGCCGTCTGATATCCGATTATGAGGAATACCAACGCGATGGCACCGGCCTTGAAAGTGGTCTCGCTAGGCTTCTTCGTCTCTGGACTCTTCTTCTCCATATCCACTCTCCTCTGTCCTGTATTTGTTGCGGTGCTCGCGATGCTCTTCCTGCGGAAGGCCCGCCACGCATATTACTATCTCGCCTTTCGGCTCCTGACTGCGGAAATGCTCCGCCACTTCTTCAAGACTGCCCCTGACATGCTCTTCATGCAGTTTGGAGATCTCCCTGGAGACGCAGCATCTGCGGGCTTCCCCGAAGACTCCGGCGAACTGCTCGAGAGTTTTCAGCAGGCGTCGCGGTGATTCGTAGAATATCATAGTTCTCGTTTCGTTTTTGAGGTTGTCAAGTCTTGTGCTGCGGCCTTTTTTCTGCGGCAGGAAGCCTTCGAAGCAGAAGCGGTCGCATGGGAGTCCGGATGAGACCAATGCCGGTATGCAGGCTGTGGCTCCCGGAAGTGTGATCACCTCAATGCCTTCCTCTGCGCAGCTGCGCGAAAGCAGGAATCCCGGATCCGATATCCCTGGGGTGCCGGCATCACTTATCAGGGCGACATTTTCCCCGGCCAGTATCCTGTCCCGGATCATTTCAGAAGTCCGGTGCTCGTTGAATTTGTGGTGGGAGAGCAGTTTTCCGTGGATCTCATAATGGGAGAGCAGTACGGAACTTGTACGGGTGTCCTCCGCCAGAATCAAGTCCGCCTCTTTCAGCACTCGTATCGCCCTGAATGTCATGTCTTCCAGATTGCCCACCGGAGTCGGCACTATGTAAAGTCTCCCTTTCACTGCATCAATGCCGGGCAAAATTGTTATCTTTGTCGCCCTGACTGCAAATCTAAGCAATGTTTTCTGAAAATCACAAAAAATCGGGCTGCATAGAGGTCGTCTGCGGCTCCATGTTCTCCGGCAAGACGGAGGAGCTCATCCGGCGTCTGCGCCGCGCCCAGTTCGCCAACCAGAAGATAGCCATATTCAAGCCGGCCATAGACAGGCGTTACTCTGATGTCGAGGTGGTATCGCATGATTCCCACAAGATAAGTTCGGCCCCCATAAGCAGGGCATCCGAGATGCTTTCCGTGGCGGACGACGTGCAGGTGGTCGGGGTGGATGAGGCCCAGTTCTTCGATGAGAGTCTTGTGGATGTTTGTCAGGAGCTTGCCGACAGGGGGATAAGGGTCATAGTGGCCGGTCTGGACACCGACTACATGGGAGTTCCGTTCGGGCCTATCCCAAAGTTGATGGCTGTGGCTGAAGATGTGCAGAAAGTTCATGCCATCTGTGTCAGGTGCGGCAATCTGGCCAACCACTCACATCGTCTCAGCAAGAGCAGGGATCTTGTGCTTCTCGGGGAGAAGGATGTCTATGAGCCCCTGTGCCGCAAGTGCTTTAATGAAGCTATGGCCGAAGAGGCTCAGTAGGGGGTGGGGCCGTCCACGTGCATATTCGCGCGGAACTGCCGTGTCAGCCGTATAGACAAGCCGGCTGCGGGAGCATTTCTCGATGCCAACCACCGTCTTGGAGACACGGGCAGCCGTTACCGTTACGGGCTTTTTGTGGAGCGCTGCACAGGCAGCGGTGAGGCCGAGTTTCCCGAGGGTACATTGGTGGCCGTGGCCACGTTTTCGAATGCCCGCCGTTGGGTAAAGGATGGAGTGAAGATAAGTTCTTATGAATGGGTGCGCTATGCTTCTCTCAAGGAAATCCGTGTCATTGGAGGGATGAGCAAGCTGCTCAATGCTTTCATGGAAGATGTCAAGCCTGATGATATCATGAGCTATGCTGACTCAGAACAGCAGGACGGGGGAGAAGTCTACAGACGCCTTGGTTTTGTCGAAGAAGGCATTGTGGAGGGAAATGGCTACCGCAACATCAAATTCCGTCTTCGTCCTGCCCGGAAGTGAGCCGTTCGGCTATCGGGCGCACTTCATCATAGCCATACCCTCGCGAGAGGGCGTAGCGCAGCAACTTAAGTCTGGCTTGCGGATCACCTTGAAGCGAACGCCATTTGTTCTCCATCAGCCGGACGAGCCGGGAATCCGCCTTTTCCTTGTCTATTTCCGACAGGGCGGCATCAATGGTCTCGGATGCTACGCCTTTGGCACTCAGAGCCCGGCGTATCTTGAGTTGTCCCCATCCGCCAAGAGCTGATTTTTCCGAGGCGAAGGCCGAGGCGTATCGCAGTTCATCGACAAACCTGTCTTTCACCAGCATGGACACTATTTCTTCCGCCGCATCCTTGTCTCCGTCAAGTCTCTCCATGGCTTTCTTCCTTATCTCCGCAAGGCAATACTCTCTCCGGGCGCACATGGCCTGAAGGCGGTTCAGCACTTTTTTCCCTTTTTCGTCCATGCCGTCAGAAGTCGAATCCGATCGAAGCGTAGGCTCCCCAGCCGAATGCCTTTGACCAGTGGGCGTTGATCTTGATCGGGCCGCCGATGAAGTTGTATGCCGCCTCAAGTCCGACAGCTACGCAGTCCGGATCGTATTCGGTGATGAATCCGGAGAAGTTGTCGTTGCTTTCTTCGATGCCGGCCATCGCAGAGAGGTATAGTTTCTTGTATGGGTTGAACCTGCACTCCAGCACAGCGGTGGCGATGTGGTCAGCCGCGAACGCCACATTGTTTACAGCGAAGAACGGAACCTGGAATTCAGTAAAACGTCCCTTTATGAAGCCTCCGAATATGTTGCTGTGCATCAATGACATCTGTGCGCCTACATTGTTGCTGTCAACCGCTCCGCTGTTGATGATGCTTCGCGCGTGCAGGTCGGCTATTATCGCTACCTTCTCTCCGACAGGGAACACTTTCTTGTAGTCAGCGCCGAGCATCAGGATCGGAGTGAAGTCTTTCTCTCCGAGGCGGAGGAAGTCGTAGTTGGCGGCAAGCGCAAGACTGGCGCCTTTTGACGGATAGTAGTAGTCGTCGAATGAGTACCAGTTACCCTTGGCGAAGGCTCCGACAAAGTCTCCCTTGAGTGCGTTCTTTCCGAGGTAAGTATTTATCATACTGCCGACCACTGTATTCTCGTTGAATGAGTAGAAGTCATTCTTGAGACCGATCTTGAAATTGGCTTTCGTCCACCTGACATCGGTCAGGTAGAATTGTTCTTTGTGCCCCCAGAACGATGCGTCCATCTCCATCGCGTCAACACCGTCGGAGATGCTTCCCTTGTAACGGAAGGCTGCGGCTTCGAGGTTGAGGGTAGGCATACCTGCCTTGTTGTAGGCATAGTGGGCTGATGCCCTCAGGTTCTGTCCTATCTTGGCGTTGAAGTTGAAGCGTGAACCTGTCAGGCGGTTCGTGTTGAGGCCCATGTTGAACAGCATCGATACCCACTCGATGGTGTCCATCCTTATTCCGAATCCGATGCTGTTGGTAGGGGACGTGGTGCATTCGAACACGAGCCTGTATGGCTCTTCACTGCCGAGCAGTGAATACTTGACGGATGAGAATGCCCCGGTCGCCTGAAGTTTGCACATGGCGTCATCGATCTTGGCTTTGTCCAGGCTGTCCCCCGGCATGATGCCGACGAGCCCGGCGAGCAGGCGCTCTTCGTGTCCGCTCACGCCCGTGAATCTCACTTCTTCCACCTTGACAGGGGTCAGAGCTATGTTGACGGCTTTCCGGCCTGTTTTTTCTTTGGCTTTTCCGACTTCGTCCCTCAATCTGAGCAGCTCATCTTTCTTTCCGACAGCGGCCCTGTAACCTCTCGCCATCATGGTGTCTACCGCCGTCCTGTTGAAACTCAGCATGTTGTACTCGGCAATGGACGGTTTTATGAGGATGTCCGGTATCGGAACATTCTTGTCGAATGCGTCTTTCCCGAGCATGCTGATGAATTGGTTGACGATGTCCCCGAGGTTGTTGATCTGGTCGTAGCCTGGCTTGAGGTCGGAGAGTTCGACACCTATTATATAGTCGGCTCCCATGGCACGGGCGATGTCGGCAGGGAAATTGTTTCGCGTCCCGCCGTCTACCAGAATCATGCCGTCAGTACGTACGGGAGCGAACAGACCAGGGATTGACATGGTGGAGCGCATGGCGGTCTTGAGTGACCCCGAACCCCAGTTCTTGGCCTTGTTGGATACGACATCTGTGGCTACGCAGACGAACGGGGTGGGCAGGTCCTTGAACGCTATGCTGTCCTGGTATCCTACCGTAAGGCTTGACAGCAGGTTGTTGACATTGAAGCCGTCTGCGTATCCTGATGGCAGAGAACTTATCAGAGACTGTCTCTCATCGATCATCCTGTCGGTCTCACGGTTGCGGGTGCGTTTCTCGTCCAGCACTTCAGACGCGTTGTGGAACGGTATGGTAACCACATATTTGGCGTTGTACATCTTGGTGGTGTACGGTATGTACTTTTGTGGGATCGCGTCCGAGAGCATGACGCCCCAGTCCTGCGATGTGAAGAGTTCGGTGAACTCCTCCGTCCGGTATCCTATCGAATAGAGTCCGCCGATGAGTCCGCCGATGCTTGTGCCGAGCACCATGTCCACCGGCATGCCGATCTCTTCCAGATAGCGTATCACCCCTACTTCAGCCGCCCCCTTGGCTCCGCCTCCGGAGAGGAGCAGGGCGACGGTCGGTCTGTGCTCGCGCGAGCGGATGTAATTCATCTTGCTTCGTATCTGTTTGATGAATACGGAGTCGCGTGACGGGTCGGCGCTGTCTACCGACAGTCCGTTGGGATATTGCTGTGCAGCTGCTCCGAGGCAGAAAATCAGGGTCAGTGCCGCTGAGAGTGCTGACCTGCGAGCAGTCCGCAGGCTGCGAGGATGTCTTCCCCTCTCGATGCTCTTATTGTGCATAATATTCCGTTGTTGTTGAGTCTGTCCCTGAAGTCTTCCATCTTTTTCTCTGAAGTGGTCTCATACGGGAAATCAGGGATTTTGTGGAAGCGTATGAGGTTGACGCGGCACTCCAGACCGCGCAGCAGGCGGATAAGGGCGTCAGCGTGGCGTTTGTCATCGTTGAATCCGGAGAACATGGTGTATTCGAAACTCACCCGCCTCTGCCCGCTGAAGTCGTATCTTTTCAGGAGGTCGATCACATCGGCTATCGGCCACGCCTTTTCTGCAGGCATCATCTCGAGCCGCTCATCGTGGAACGGGTTGTGCAGGCTGACGGCTATGTGGCAGCGCTCCTCTTCAAGATATCTTTTGAGATTTGGAATCACGCCCACTGTGCTTACTGTCACCCTCTTCGGACTCCAGGCGAAGCCCCACGGTGCGGTAAGGACCTTGATGGCCGCGCTCACTTCCTCGTAGTTGTCCATCGGCTCGCCCATGCCCATGAATACGGTATTCGTGAGACTTGCGGCTTCATCGATGCTGATGAACTGGTTGAGGATGTCCGCGCGGCTGAGATTGCCGTGGAAGCCCTGCCGTCCTGTCATGCAGAAGCGGCATCCCATGCGGCATCCGGCCTGAGAACTCACGCATAGGGTTCTCCGTTCGTTGTCCGGTATCATGACGGCTTCTACCATGGACTCTTCTGCCCCGTCCGGTCTCGGACAGCAGACAGGAAAGAGGTATTTGGCCGTGCCGTCGGATGAGAGGGCCCTTCCGGCCGGAACTGAGATTCCGAGGTCGAACCGGGCAGCAAGGCTTTCTCGTGCAGGCTTGGAAATATTGACCATCCTGTCCCAGGACTGCACTTTTTTGACATAGAGCCAATCAGCGAGCTGCTTCCCCACGAACGGCTTCAGACCGCAGGCTGTGGCCGCTTCCTGAAGTTCTTCGAGGCTTTTCCCCAAGAGTTTTTCTTTCATCCGACACTGCTTTATTTTAAGTCTTACAAAAGTAGAAACTGTTTTGATATTCTCCAAACTGTTCCTATCTTTGTCTTGATTTGGCGCGTTGCGCCACGAACTATAGAAAAACTTATAATTAATTAAAAACAAAGACTTTATGGCTAAAGATGTTGAAGTACAGGGGCAGGATGTGAACGCTGCGAAACTCAAGGCGCTGCAGGCCACTATCGACAAGATTGAAAAAGATTACGGAAAGGGTACCATAATGACGTTGGGCGATCAGCCCAAATGGGATGTGCAGGTCATCCCCTCGGGGTCGATAGCGCTGGACCATGCGCTCGGTATCGGGGGATATCCGCGCGGGCGCATCGTGGAGATCTACGGGCCCGAGTCCAGCGGTAAGACGACTCTCGCTATCCACGCCATAGCAGAGGCGCAGAAGGCCGGAGGCATAGCTGCCATGATAGATGCCGAGCATGCCTTCGACAGAAGTTATGCCCAGGCGCTCGGTGTGAATCTGGAGACCCTGCTCATCTCGCAGCCAGACAACGGGGAGCAGGCCCTTGAGATAGCCGACAACCTCATCCGGAGCGGTGCCATCGACATCATCGTCATCGACTCCGTGGCAGCCCTCACCCCGAAGGCCGAGATCGAAGGGGAGATGGGCGACAACAAGGTCGGTCTTCAGGCGAGGCTTATGAGCCAGGCGCTCCGCAAACTCACGGCCAATATCGCGAAGACCAACACCTGCTGTATCTTCATCAATCAGCTTCGTGAGAAGATAGGCGTCATGTTCGGCAATCCTGAGACTACCACGGGCGGCAACGCCCTCAAGTTCTATGCGTCAGTGCGTCTGGATGTGCGACGCACCACCCAGCTCAAGGACGGGGACGAGGCTCTCGGCAACCGCACCAAGGTGAAGGTTGTCAAGAACAAGATGGCCCCGCCGTTCAAGAAGGCCGAGTTCGACATTGTTTACGGCGAGGGCATCTCGCACATAGCGGAGATTGTGGATCTCGCTGTATCTTTCGACATCATCCACAAGAGCGGCAGCTGGTTCAGCTACAATGACCAGAAGCTCGCCCAGGGCATGGCGGCGGTCAAACAGCTGCTCAAGGACAATCTTGAGCTGTGCCAGGAGATCGAGGGCAAGGTAAGGGAGATGCTTGACAAAGTGAAGGACTGACATGGGAAAGATAATACTTACCGGAGACCGTCCTACGGGGCGTCTGCACATAGGCCATTATGTCGGTTCTCTGCGCCGCAGGGTTGAACTCCAGAACAGCGGGCTCTATGACAAGATTTTCATAATGATAGCTGACGCGCAGGCCTTGACGGACAACGCCGACAACCCTGACAAGGTGCGTGACAACATCATAGAAGTCGCCCTTGATTATATGGCGGCCGGTCTTGATCCGCAGAAATCCACATTGTTCATCCAATCGCAGGTCAGTGAACTTACGGAACTGACGTTCTTCTACATGAATCTTGTCACTGTGCAGAGGCTTCAGCGCAATCCGACCGTCAAGCAGGAAATACAGCTGCGGGGATTTTCCGACAGCGCTGACGGTTCGGACAACAAGGCCGGAACCCCTGTGGGTTTTTTCTGCTACCCGATCAGTCAGGCTGCCGACATCACCGCCTTCAAGGCCGACACCGTGCCGGTGGGGGAGGATCAGGAGCCAATGATAGAGCAGACCAGAGAGATAGTGCGCAAGTTCAACTCCACCTATTCACCGGTACTTGTGGAGCCGGACATCTTGCTTCCGGATCAGAGCGTATGCCGCAGGCTTCCAGGTACTGACGGACGGGCCAAGATGAGCAAGTCCCTTGGCAACTGTATCTACCTTGCCGATTCGGCGGAGACGGTATGGGCAAAGGTCAAGAGCATGTACACGGATCCGGGCCACCTGCAGGTAAGCGATCCGGGCAAGGTGGAAGGCAACACGGTATTCACTTATCTTGACGCTTTCTGCAAGCCGGAGCATTTTTCCAAGTTCGGGGATTGTTTCCACGGGAAGAAGCAGAGTTTTGATTTCGCTTCTCTCGATGAGGTGAAAGCCCAGTACAGGGCCGGAGGCCTCGGGGATATGATGATAAAGAATTTCCTCAACGCTGTGCTCAACGACACTCTTGCTCCGATCAGAGCCCGCCGGGCGGAGCTTGAAAAAGATATACCTTATGTATATGAGGTGCTCCGCAGAGGGTCCGAAGTGGCCCGGGCTGCCGCCGCGCAGACTCTTTCCGAAGTCAAGCGTGCGATGAAGATCAATTACTTCGATCCTGATGTCCTCGCTTCCCTCACCAGGGAACAGTCCGAACGTTACACAAAATAGCGAAAAGGTAACATGGCTTTCCAGAGGCGGCCTGTCCGGTTTTCGGGCTGGCCGCCTCTGTGTATCATTGTAACACGCCCGTAGATTTATGTATCATTTAAAAATACGCCGTAACCTGCCAAAAACTACTTTTGCAATGTCTGACCACAGGCACGAAAACAGTTATGTAAATCATAATTTTAACCAAAGATCAATTTTTTATGAATCTAAAAACTTTAGCGACCACGCTTCTGTTGGGCTGTCTCTCGCTGGCAGCGTATGCGCAGAGCGTAACGGTGAAAGGCGTCGTGAAGGACGAAAGCGGGCAGACCGTCATCGGTGCCGCAGTCCTCGAGAAAGGCGTGCAGCAGAATGGTGTCACGACCGGTGCTGACGGCACATTCTCAATCGATGTCAAGAGCAAGAACGCCACTCTTGTAGTCTCCTGCATAGGTTATGTGGAGAAAGAGGTGAAACTTGACGGAAAAACCCACCAGATCATTGTGCTGGAAGAGGATGCGCAGCTTCTCGAAGAGGCTGTGGCTATCGGATACGGCACGCAGCGCCGCTCGGATGTTACAGGTTCCATCGCTTCAGTGGGTGGTGATGTCCTTAGGGAAGTTCCTGCGACCAACATCAGCTACGCCCTTCAGAACAGGGTCGCCGGTGTCGAGATGACCCAGACTTCTTCCCAGCCAGGCGCCGCGATGCAGATCCGTATCCGCGGACAGCGCTCGCTGACCGCATCCAACGATCCTCTCATCGTCCTTGACGGCATTCCGTTCATGGGAAGCATCTCCGACATCAACCCTAACGACATCAAGTCAATGGACATCCTCAAAGATGCTTCATCTACTGCAATCTACGGTTCACGTGGCGCCAACGGAGTGATCCTCGTCACCACGAACCGCGGTCTTGAAGGGTCTCCGGCCAAGGTGAGCTACAACGGCTATGTGGGAGCGAAGACCGTATTCGCTCGCTATCCTATGATGCAGGGCGAGAAGTTCGTCCAGATGCGTGCGCTCGCGGGCAAGTTCTCAAACGGAGACGATGAGGCGGACAATGTCAACACCGACTGGCAGGATCTCTTCTACCGCACCGGCATGGTCAACAGCCACGATGTATCGGTGGCAGGCGGCACCCGCGGGGGCAACTACAGCTTCGGTGCGGGCTACTACCGCGATGAGTCCGTGGTGCCTACCCAGTACTATGACAGGTATTCCATCCACAGCAGCTTCGACCAGGGCGTGGGCAAGTATTTCCGCTTCGGCCTCGCCACCAACTCAAGCTACAGCATGAACCATGGCAACCAGATCGGACTCTACAACGTGCTGGCGGCTTCCCCTATAGCTGATCCTTACAATGCCGACGGCTCGCTCAAGCGCACTATCAAGACAGCCAACGACGAGACTTGGGTGATGACCCGTGACGTGGTCGAGGGCCTCAAGGATGAGTGGATCAACGAGACCGCTTCCCTCGCAAGCTACAACAACTTCTACGGTGAAGTCCAGGCCCCATGGGTCAAGGGACTCAAATACCGCATCAACATAGGTCTCAACTACCGCGGCTCCAAGACAGGAACCTATACCGGCGTCGGTGTCAACAACACCAACCCTAACACCGAGTCTTCAGCTTCCATAATGCATCAGGAGACCCTCAACTGGACTGTCGAGCACCTCCTCTCCTATGACAGGACATTCGCCGACAAGCACAAGGTCAGCGCAGTGGCCATGTACTCGGCTGAGCAGACCAAGTTCACCCAGTCACACATGTCTGCCCAGGACATCCCGTCCCCGGACTTCCAGTACTACAATCTCGGTCATGCCCTCGGCACCAAGACCATAAACCCTTCTTATCAGGGATACTGGATGGCAGGACTCGTGTCATGGATGGGACGTGTGTCATACTCTTATGACAACAAGTACATGCTCATGGCCACCGTGCGTTCAGACGGTTCTTCACGCCTTGCCAAGGGACATCAGTGGCACACATACCCTGCCGTTTCCCTCGGATGGAACATGAAGAGGGAGAGTTTCATGGAAGATATCAACTGGCTCGACGCCCTCAAGCTCCGCGCCGGTTACGGACAGACTTCAAACCAGGCCGTGAGCCCGTATTCTACCCTCGGGTCTCTTGCCACCAGGCCGTACAACTTCGGCGACACCTTCGCTACAGGCTACTATGTGTCCACCCTTCCTAACGACCTCCTCGGCTGGGAGTACTCTTCCACATGGAACTTCGGCGTGGACTTCGCCCTCTTCAACAACAGGCTTTCCGGTACCATTGAATATTACACCCAGAAGACGAGCGACCTCCTTCTCAATGTCAGCCTCCCTGGCACTGCGGGCGTGGGCAGCTACACCGGCAACGTCGGCAACACCGAGAACAAGGGTATAGAGCTCACCCTCAACGGCACCATCATCGACAATCTTGACGGATGGACCTGGGATGCCGGACTCAACCTCTATGCCAACCGCAACCGCATCGTCTCCCTCGCTTCAGGGGCGGACCGTGACGAGGGTAACGGATGGTTCGTCGGCTATCCTATCGATGTCATCTACGATTATCAGTACGAGGGCATCTGGCAGCAGGACGACAAGTACCTCGACATCCTCGTGCCTGGCGGCAATGTGGGTATGATCAAGGTGAAGTACACCGGTGACTACAATGAAGACGGCACTCCGACCCGCTCCATCAATGCCTCAGACAGGCAGATCCAGAGCATGGAGCCTAAGTTCCAGGGCGGCTTCAATACGCGCGTGGCTTACAAGGGCTTCGAACTCAGTGCGGTAGGTGCATTCAAGTGCGGCGGTATCCTCATCAGTTCCCTCCATTCTTCAAGCGGCTACCTCAACATGCTTACCGGCCGTCGCGGCAATGTGGACGTGGACTACTGGACACCTGAGAACACAGGCGCCCGCTATCCTCTCCCTGGAGGCATCCAGGATGGTGACAACCCTAAGTATGGCAGCACTCTCGGATATTTCGACGCTTCCTACATCAAGCTCCGCACCATCACTCTGGCCTATACTTTCGACAATATGAACTGGCTGCGCAAACTCGGTGCAAGCAACCTGAGAGTGTATGCTACGGTACAGAATCCGTTCGTCATCTATGCGCCGTTCACCTCTGAATGCGGCCTTGATCCGGAGACGAACTCATACAATGACCAGAACGTGGCCGTCAGCATGAAGTCAGGTTCCCACAGTCTCCCTATCATCGGCACCAATTCGCCGACTACCCGCAACTATCTTTTCGGAATCAATTTGACATTCTAATCTGATACATTCATATTATGAGACAATCAACCATCAAAATACTTTGCGCAACTGCTCTCGCAGCCTGTATGGCAGTGTCCTGCTCCAAGGTGCTGGACGAGAAGCCCCGCGCGACCCTCACTCCGGAGTTTTTCAAGTCGGAGCAGGGCATCAAGGGCGGTCTGACATCCCTGTACGCCCACCTGCGCTACATATACGGACAGGCCTACTATTATAATATCTGCGAGACCGGAACTGATGAGGCTACCTGGGCACACGATGCAGACAACAACTTCAAAGATGCCGACCTTTCAGGAGTAGGCAACCTTACATCGACATCCAGCCGTTCCGATGTGCTCTGGGGCACCGCTTTCGCCAATATCAACACCTGCAGCGGAATCATAGAGAACGCTGCGGAGGTCGGCATCAGCGAGTCCCTCATCTCCGAGGCCAGGTTCTTCCGCGCCTTCGACTACTTCCAGCTCGTGCAGACTTTCGGAGGCGTGCCTCTCGATCTTGGTGCAGGTGAACTGAAGTTCAATACCACTCCGTCCCGTACTTCGGTGCGTAACACAGTGCCTGAGGTTTATACAAGGGCCATCTTCCCTGACCTCAAGACTGCTGTCGAGAACCTTCCGGATGCCGGACGTGTCACAGGCGGCGCGACCAAGACCCTTGCAAGGCTTTTCCTCGCCAAGGCATACCTGACCTACGCGTGGTGGCTTGAGAACCCTAAGGGCATCGCCACCTATCCTGAGTGCAGCCGCACCGATCCTGACGGACACGATGCCAAGTGGTATTTCCAGGCAGCTTATGACACCGCTCTCGAAGCCATCAACAACCCGGCCGGTTTCGGTCTGATGGAGAATTACTATGACGTCAACAACGCCCTCTTCGACCGCAACAAGGAGATCCTCCTCTATGCCGACCACACCGAGGCGGACGAGTTCTACAATGCCGGTTCCCTCTATTACGGAAGCGGCAGCGCTCCGGACAACTTCGCCGGATGGATGATGAACTGGAACTATCCTAATCTCAGGCTCCTCGACGCCTCAGGCAATCAGGTGGAGTCCACTCCGCGTACGGCCGAGCAGCCTTATGGCAGGCCTTGGACACGTATGTGCCCGACCGTGGAGGTCCTCCGCGACGTCTTCACTGACAAGGAGCATGACTCCCGCTTCGACGGCACTTTCACAAGCGTCTACCGCGGCAACTGGGACAAGACCGGCAAGACCTTCACCGAACTCTTCGGAGCCAACGGCTTGAGCGTCAAGCTCGGTGAACCTGTCCTTACCTTCCTGGGCGAGCAGCCGGAGACTGCGATCTCCTACCCGGAGCAGGGATCCAAGGACAATATCGGAGTAGGCACTATCCCGGGCAGGGCTGACTACGTGGTGGGTCCTGAGGACATCAACCGCCAGTGTTTCCCTGGACTTTGGAAACTCGGACCTTACCGTACCGACAACAACGGCTCTGTGGGCCAGCCTAACGCGGGCAGCACCCGTCCTTTCAACATCGCCAAGTTCTCCGAGCTCTATCTTGTGGCCGCCGAGGCCGCAGTCAAGGGGGCTACCGGAAGCAAGAGCGCACGTGACCTTGTCAATGTGCTCCGTGAGCGCGCCGGAAGGTGGAACAAGGACTCCGATGATGCCAACATCCGCAACAAGCAGGTTGACTACAGCGAGCAGATGGCCGCTGCTACCCCTGCGCAGATAGACATCAACTATATACTCGACGAGCGTATGCGCGAGTTCTACGGCGAGGGCTACCGCTGGCAGGATCTTGTCCGCACCCAGATGTGGAAGGAGCGTGCCTCAAGCTACTCCATAGCAGGACACAACTTCTATGACAAGAGGGAACTCAAGACCTACAACAGGACTATCGAGGACTTCCACTACCTCCGCCCTATCCCGCAGGGACAGCTCGACGGCATGGAAATGACCGAAGAGGAGAAGGAGGCGTACCAGAACCCTGGGTACAGGAACAAATAGAATTGGTTATACTGAGTGGAAGAAGGCGGCCGTGAGGCCGCCTTCTTCTTTTTGAATGCATGTTTCTCCATATATGTAACATGCGCTGATGTTTCTCGGATTTTTTTGTTACATTGCAGGAAATCTGACACGTAATGAGTAACACTATTGCGGCGCGGCTTACATGCTGCGTGATGATGGCCATGGCGGCGGTCATCGCCCGCTCACAGACAAAACTGTTCACGACAGCCGGGGAAATATCCTGCAGTTCCATCAACCAGATAATGCAGGACAGCCGCGGCATGATATGGATTTCCACGGAGGACGGTCTCAACCGCTACGACGGGGTCAAATTCACCACATATAGGCATTCTGTCGATGATCCGAACTCGCTCTGCCACAGCTATGTCAAGACTGTGGTTGAGGACTCGGGAGGCAGGCTGATCATCGGGACATACAACGGACTGCAGATATATGACAGGGGTAGGGACTGTTTCTACAGACAGGCTGTGCACCCGGACGGAAGCGTCTATCACAGTAATGTCAATTGCATTCTCGAGAGGCGCAGCGGGGAGATACTGGTATCGGGCAACAGCCTTGTGTCTCTTCACGAGGCGGACGGGATCCTTACAGTGGAGCCTGTGGAACTGCCTGTCCCGACCAGCATGCTCAGTTATATAGCCGAAGATCATGAGGGCAACCTCTGGCTCGTCCGTAACGGCAAGTGGCTGCACCGGGTGTCTCCTTCTGGGGACAGCAGCACTTACAGTTTTATCGGGAACGAAGGCTCGATATCGTGCTTGTGTGTGGACACCTATGGCAACGTCCTGGTGGGTACCGGTGGGGACGGACTTTTCGTATACCGCAGACAGTCAGATGATTTTGCGCACGTCGAACCGGAGGGGATCGCGGGTCTGAGGGTCAAGTCGATACTCTCGGACTCCCGGACGGGGACTCTTGTAGGATCCGACGGGAACGGTATCTTCAGCTTCAACAGCAAAGACTTGACACTCCGACAATATCCTTTCGGGGACAGCCATTTCAATACGGTGAACTCCAAGATCCACTCCATATTGTGCGACAATTCCGGCAACCTCTGGGTCGCCGTATATCAAAAAGGTGTGATGATGATTCCGGGCCAGGTCAACAATTTTCATTATATCGGGGCCGGCTCCGTCGATTCCCATCTGATAGGGGATGCATGCGTGAACGCTATCCTCAAAGACGGCTCCGGCACTCTTTGGATCGGAACCGATAATGGCGGGCTCTACAGGATTGAGCCTTCCGGAAAGTCACGCCACTATGCTGCCGGGAAGGAAGCGCCCGCCACCGTGATGAGCCTGTTTGAAGATTCCGGCGGGACCATCTGGATAGGATCATATCTTAAAGGGCTGCACAGGCTGGACCGCCGGACGGACAGGATAGAGCACATAAGCGGACTCATAGACCAGGATGGTAAAGAGGCGGAGAACATCTACAGTTTCGCGGAGGACAGCGATGGCAGGATATGGGTCGCTTCCATGGGGAACGGACTCTTCTGTCTCGATCCCTCAAGCGGAAAAGTTTCACGGATACCGTCGGACAAGGTCCATAACAACTGGATTACCTCCCTGCATCATTCTCCTTCAAACAGGCTGTATGTCGGCACTTATGATGGAGTCGGATATCTGGAGCTCTCCGGGGATGGCATGGCCGGCAAGTGGTTGAGCTCCCGTGAAATAGTCTATTCTATCCATGAGGACAATGCCGGGCGTCTCTGGCTCGGAACTGATGAGGGGCTGCACCTGCTGGATCCGCGCAGCGGGGAGGGCAGGCTGCTCAATACGGATGACGGACTGCCGAACAATGCCGTCTATGCCGTCTGTGGAGACGCTTCAGGAGACATCTGGACGAGTTCCAACTCGGGGTTGTCACGTTACAGTGTCACCGATGGACGGTTCGTCAATTACTATTATAGTGACGGGCTTCAGGGCAACGAGTTCACAAAAGGTGCATCTTTTCGTGACAACGAAGGGAATCTCTGGTTCGGAGGCACCAACGGAGTGACATGGTTCAACCCCAAAGAAATCACTAGGCCGCACAAAATATGGACGCCGAGGATCACGGGCCTGTATGTGGACGGGATTCCTGTAAGGATGGGCATGAAAAGCGGACGCCGGTACATGATTGATTCTCCTGTCGAGGATACGGAAAGAATCGATCTCGGTTACAAGCAGAATTCATTGAGCGTAGAATTCAGCACCCTTGAGTTGAACAGCCCCGAACGGCTTCAGTGGCAATATCGGCTTGGCGGCAACTGGATGACGCTCCCTCATGGACAGAGCACCATCTCTCTGGTGGATCTTGCTCCTGGCCGGCACACCCTGACATTCCGGGCCCTCGACTATGATCAGACCTCTCCCGAGAAGACTTTTGACATATGGATCCGGCATCCGTGGTGGAGTTCCTGGTGGGCGGTGCTTTTCTATGCTGCATTTGCCGTCATAGCCATTTGGGATGTAAGACGGAGAATACGCAACCGCAGAAATCTGCAGAAAATCGAGACCTTTACCAATCTTTCCCATGAGATACGCAACCCTATGTCGCTCATAATAAGTCCGGTACAAAAACTTCTTACTGTGGATCACGATCCATCGAGGCAGCTTGCCTACCGCTCCATCATGAAGAATTCCGAGAGGATTGTAAAACTGATGGATCAGATGATGGATGCCCAGAAGATAGACAAGGGACAGATGAATCTGCATTTCAGCCAGACTGACCTCGTGCCGTTTGTGGCCGAGACCGTCTCGATTTTCAATGCTCAGGCGGCGGAGCGCGGCATTGATTTCACTTTCCATCATGAGGGGATTGACAGTCTTCAGCTGTGGGTGGACAGGAGCGGACTGGACAAGATAATCGTGAACATCCTTTCAAATGCGTTCAAGTTTACCGGCGATTCCGGCAAAATAAGCATAAGCCTCTGTGAAGAGAAAGGTATGGCGGTATTGCGTTTTACAGACAGCGGAATCGGCATGAGTGAGGACGAGCGCAGGCATATTTTCGAGCGCTTCTGGCAGGCTGAAAGAGGTCGTGACGCACGCAAAGGCGGTGCCGGTATAGGCATGAATCTCACCCGCTCCCTTGTCAGGCTGCATCACGGCTCCATCAGTGTAGAAGCTAATCCGGCGGGGCAGGGGACACAATTCACGGTCCGCCTTCCGGAGGGGTGCGCCCACCTGAAACCGGAGCAGATTTCACCGGTGGAAGAGCCTCTTGAGGAGAAAAAACAGACCTGCGCATCTCCGGAGGTGGAAACGAAAGCAGCGCTGCCTCGCAGGGCAAGCGGGCGGCGACATGTCGTCATGATTGTCGATGACGATGATGAGATAAGGAATTACCTCGTGGACGAACTGTCGGCTGAATACCGTGTGATCTGCTGCGCGGACGGTCAGGAAGCCCTGGACATGGCCCTCAAGGAGAGACCCGAACTGATAGTGAGCGACGTCATGATGCCGGGGATGGACGGGTTCGAGCTATGCCGCCAGATACGTAAGAACATCAATCTCAACTCCACTCCGGTAGTCCTGCTTACCGCCAAGTCGGAGACTTCCGACAACGCCCAGGGCCTCGATTCGGGAGCTGACGCCTACTTGACCAAGCCGTTCAACATAGAAATACTGTCCCGGACGATATCGAACCTGCTGCGCTCCCGTGCCAGGCTGAAGAATGTGTACGGCGGCAGCCAGAACCAGGATGGCAAGGTCGAGAAACTCACTCTGAAGTCCCCTGACGACAAGCTGATGGACAGGATAATGCGAGTCATCAACGAAAACCTCAGCAATCCGGATCTCAAAGTGGAGGACATTACAAAAGAGGTCGGAATCAGCCGCGTGCATCTGCACCGCAAACTGAAGGAGATGACGAACTACTCCACCCGCGATTTTATCCGTAACCTGCGTCTCAACCAGGCTGCACGCCTGCTGCGGGAGAACCGGCACAGCATCGCAGAAGTCTCGGACCTTACCGGTTTCTCCAATCCGAATTATTTCTCCACAGTCTTCAGCCAGACATTCGGGATGTCACCGAGCGAGTATATGAAAAAAGAACACCCGGGTGAATAGTGCCCGGGTGCCATTTCCTGTCCGATTACGCTATCTGCGGTCTGCCGGGGCGTTCGCGCCTTTCGGTCTCTTCTATTTTTCTCTCGGGCATCTTGCCGGCCTGGAGCTCTTCCCATTCCTTGCGGTTGCGGAAGATGTCTATGGCAGTGAATATGGCGGCCCGCATCGAGCGCGGGTCGGCCTCGTCGCGTCCCGCCATCTCGAAGGCTGTGCCGTGGTCAGGTGAGGTGCGGACGACAGGCAGGCCTGCTGTGAAATTCACTCCGTCCTCGAAAGAGAGGGCCTTGAATGGGGCGAGACCCTGATCATGGTACATGGCGAGGGTCGCATCGAAGTTCTCGTAGTGGCTGAGCCCGAAATATCCGTCAGGGGAGAACGGTCCGAAGGCCAGTATGCCCTCTTCTGTGGCTTTGCGTATTGCCGGTATGATAATGTCCTGTTCTTCCGTGCCGAGCAGCCCGCCGTCACCGCTGTGCGGGTTGAGGCTCAGTACCGCGATGCGCGGCTGGTCTATTACGAAATCCTGCTTGAGCGACTGGTTGAGCAGGCGCAACTTGCTGAGGATCTTTTCCTCTGTGATCTGCGACGGGACGTCCTTGAGGGGGATGTGCCCTGTGACCACGCCGAGTTTCAGCCTGTGGCTGACCATGAACATGGCCACATCCTTGACTCCGAAGGCATTCTGAATATATTCGGTGTGTCCCGGAAATCCGAACCCCTCGTTGGACATCGCCTTCTTGTTGATCGGCCCTGTGACAAGCACATCGATCTTTCCGTCCTTCAATTCCTTGATGGCGGTCTGAAGAGAGAGGATTGCGCCCTTGGCTGATTCTGCCGTGGCCTGTCCCGGTTCGGCATAAGTGCTGTCCGGCAGGCAGTTGACTATGTTGATGCGTTTCGGATGCGCCTCATCTGCGCTTCCGATTGCATTGGTGTCCATCTGCTCGATCTCGGGGATGGACTTGCGGTAGAATCCGAAGAGTTTGGAAGAACCGTAGATTACCGGGGTGAACTGCTCAAGTATCCTCGGGTCGGCGAGGGCTTTTATGATGACTTCGTATCCGATGCCGTTGGAATCACCCTGGGTGATGCCCACCACTATTTTGTCGTTCTGCATATATTTATTGTGTCTGTGTTTTCTCGTAACCGCTGTCTTCCGGCAGGCCGGACGCGGAATAAGCCGTCACTGCAAGCCTGTCGCAGCGTTCGTTTTCGGGATGCCCCGCATGCCCTTTTATCCAGTTGAAGTTCAGCCTGAAATGCCCGGCAAGCTCATCGAAACGTGCCCATAGGTCCTGGTTTTTCTTCCTTTTCCAGCCTTCCGTGACGGTCTTCACCACGTAGGTGGAGTCGCTGAACACATTGACCACCGCTCCCTCCCAGCGTATCGCTTCGAGCCCCCGGATGACGGCGAGCAGCTCCATGCGGTTGTTGGTAGTGCATGCGAAGCCTCCGGAGAGTTCTTTCTCGTGGGTGCCGCATTTGAGTATGGCCCCGTAGCCTCCTGGTCCGGGATTTCCGCTTGCGGCACCGTCTGTATACAGATATATGGGCGGTTTAGTTGGCATTTCAGGCAAATTTAACTATTTTTGTGCGATTATTGATATAAATTAGACCTTAACGGAGTATGAGTAATAAACGCTCTATCATCATCACCGGCGGCGCGGGCTTCATCGGGAGCCACGTCGTCCGTCTGTTCGTGACGAAATATCCGGAATACCGGATCATCAATGTGGACAAACTTACCTATGCCGGCAACCTTGAAAACCTTCGCGACATCGAGAACTCTCCTAACTACCGCTTCGTCAAGGCGGACGTGTGCGACTTCGACGCGATGCATTCCCTTATGCAGGAGGAGAAGGTGGACGGGGTGATCCACCTCGCGGCTGAAAGCCACGTGGACAGGAGCATCAAGGACCCGTTCACATTCGCCAGGACCAACGTGCTCGGGACGCTGAGCCTTCTACAGGCGGCGCGCCTGTATTGGGAGAGCCTTCCGGAGAAATACGAGGGGAAGCGCTTCTACCACATCTCCACCGACGAGGTGTACGGGGCGTTGGAGATGAACCGCCCGGAGGGGTGCCCGGGGAGCGGGGAGTGCGGTGGAGGCCCGTTCGGGGACAAGTTCTTCACTGAGGACACGAAATACCAGCCCCACAGCCCGTACAGCGCGAGCAAGGCATCCAGCGACCACTTCGTGCGCGCGTTCCACGACACCTACGGGATGCCGACGATAGTGACGAACTGCTCCAACAACTACGGTCCGTACCAGTTCCCAGAGAAACTCATACCCCTGTTCATCAACAACATACGCCACCGCAAGCCGCTCCCGGTATACGGGAAGGGCCAGAACGTGCGTGACTGGCTGTACGTGGTGGACCACGCGAGGGCGATAGACCTCATTTTCCACAAGGGCAAGGTGGCCGACACGTACAACATCGGCGGTTTCAACGAGTGGAAGAACATCGACATCGTGAAGACCCTCATCAAGGTGACGGACAGGGTGCTGGGCCGCCCGGAGGGAGCAGACGACGACCTGATAACCTACGTGACTGACCGCGCGGGGCATGACCTGCGCTACGCGATAGACTCGAGCAAGCTCAAGCGCGAGCTTGGCTGGGAGCCGAGCCTGCAGTTCGAGGAGGGTATAGAGAAGACGGTGCGCTGGTATCTGGACAACCAGGAGTGGATGGACCGTGTGACCAGCGGCGAGTACGAGAAGTACTACGAGCAGATGTACAAGGGCAGATGACGGTTGTTCTCAAGGCCATCTTCTCACTTTTTCTTCTGGCGGGCTCTGCATCGGTTTCGCTGTCTCAAGTCGCGTCCGGACAGGAATTCCGTCAGATCAATCTCCCTGAGACGGCTTTCCGGCCCTCGCAGTTGATAGCGCCCGGTGTCCTGTTCGCCTCCGGCACATTGATCCACTGTTTCGCCCACGATTCCATAGACAAGTATATTCAGGAGAGAGCGCTTGCATGGCGCGGGCCTTCCGGGCAGAAGACAATAGATGATTATGTTCAGTATCTTCCTTTCATCTGTGCTGCCGGGCTCGGCCTTACGGGAGTGGAGTCCCGACATCCTCTTGGAGAGCGGCTCATCGTCATAGGCTATACGGCTGCAAGTTTTTTTGTGGTGACCAAGCTCATGAAGGAGATCATATATTCCCCGCGTCCCGACGGGACAGCCAACAATTCATTTCCTTCCGGACACACGGGCACGGCTTTCGCCGGTGCGGAATATGTCCGTATGGAATACGGATGGGGCTGGGGTGCCGGAGCATACGTCATCGCCACGGGAATTGCTTTCATGCGCATACACAACAACCGCCACTGGTTCAGTGACACTCTGGCTGGAGCCGGGGTCGGTATACTTTGCGCCCATGTGGGGGAGTGGCTTCTCGAACCGACGATGCGTCTTTTCAAGCGAGAAGTAGCCGTCGTCCCGTCTTTCGACCCGTATACCGGCAGTTTCGGAGCAGCGCTTGCTTTTAATTTTTGACATTTACCTGACTTATAAACGATATGACATCTTTCAAATTCAGTCTGGACAATTTCCGCGACAAGTTCCTTGACAAGAGGATCATCTTCGGGATGGATCTTTGCCTGTCCCTTGTTTCTTCTGTGATCGTAGCCATTGTGGCTTTTTTCTGCCATGTGGACATCGTCGAGTCCCGCCCGTTCAACATCATCTGGGGAGTATCTTCCGTTGTGGCCTCCGGTCTGATGTTCTATCTTTTCAAGACTTATGCGATAGTCATCCGCCACTTCACATTCAAGGATACGCTGCTTTTCAGCGGAGCTGCTCTCGGGAAAGCGGTTCTTATGGGACTTACGCTGGCGTTGACGGGCAATTTTGACAAATTCGTGCTTGTGATGCTCATAGTGGACGTGCTGCTCTCAGTTGTGATACTGTGTCTGGTGCGTCTGCTGATGATTTTTGTCTATGACACTTACCGGGCGAGGATCCGCAAGGTGCAGAAGCGGATGCGTGTCCTTGTCTACGGGATAGGGGACAAGTCTGTGGCGACCGTGACCCGGCTGCGCAATTCTCCGCATTATGATGTCGTGGGTTTTATATCTTCTGATCCTGAGCTCCATGAGACCATGTTTGCGGACAAGAAGGTGTATACTTTCGACGGCAGGGACAGTTTCGAGAAAGATGTTGATTCACTTTCCCTCGGAGGTGTGATATTCGCTACCGAGGATGATGTGCAGCGCGAGCAGAACAAGCTGGTCAGCCTTTGCATCGGTGCCGGTGTCAAGGTGCTGATTGTCCCGACCATAGATGAGGTGGGGCCCGGTGGAGTGGAGAGCCGTATAAACGTCCGTGAAGTTAAGATTGAGGATCTTCTTGGACGGGACGAGATAAAGATTTCCCTTGACGTGATCAAGGCCCAGTTCAAGGACAAGGTGGTGATGGTGACCGGTGCGGCCGGCTCCATCGGTTCTGAACTGTGCCGTCAGCTGGCCGGCTTCGGCATAAAGAAGCTTGTCCTCTATGACAATGCCGAGACCCCGATGCACAATCTGCGCCTTGAACTTGAGGCCAAGTTTCCGGATCTGGATTTCGTGCCGGTGATAGGTGATGTGAGGCTTCAGCCGAGGCTTGATTTCGCGTTCAGGACATACCATCCGCAGGTCGTCTTCCATGCCGCTGCCTACAAGCATGTCCCCCTGATGGAGGAGAATCCGTGCGAGGCCGTGTTTGTCAATGTGGTCGGTTCGCGATATGTAGCTGACAAGTGCGTTGAGTACGGGGTGGAGAAGATGGTCATGATCTCCACGGACAAGGCCGTCAACCCGACCAATATCATGGGGTGCACCAAGCGTCTGGCCGAGATATATGTGCAGAGCCTTGGTCTGGCCATCGAGGCCGGGAAGACTCCTGGCAAGACCAAGTTCGTCACGACACGCTTCGGTAATGTATTGGGCTCCAACGGTTCGGTCATACCGCGCTTCCGCAGCCAGATAGCATCCGGCGGTCCTGTGACCGTGACAGATCCGAATATCACCCGATTCTTCATGACGATTCCTGAGGCTTGCCGTCTTGTGATGGAGGCCGCAACGCTTGACACGGAAAACCGTATCTGTGTCTTCGACATGGGACATCCTGTCAAGATAGACACGCTGGCGCGGCGTATGATTGAACTTTCCGGACTGGTGCCGGACAAGGATATCAAGGTCGTCTACACGGGACTCCGCCCGGGCGAGAAGCTCTATGAGGAAGTTCTTTCCAATGTGGAGAACACCGAGCCTACCGTGCATTCCAAGATCCGCATCGCCAAGGTGCGCCAGTACGACTGGAACGAAGCTGCCAAGGTAGTCGATGAGCTTTATGAGCTGAGCAAGGATGTCCAGATTCCTGACATGGTCAAACTCATGAAGAGGACGGTGCCGGAGTATATATCCAATAATTCAAGATTTTCCGAATACGACAAAAAATAGTGAAGAATATGAAAGTACTGGTGACAGGAGCGGCCGGGTTCATCGGCTACCACCTCTCAAAGCGGCTTCTTGACAGAGGCGACGAAGTGGTGGGAATTGACAACCTCAACGATTATTACCCGGTGGTCCTCAAGGAGGCCAGGCTTGCTGAACTTTCAGGAAGGGAGGCTTTCCGCTTCATCAGAATGGACATCTCCGACAGGGAGGCGCTTCCGCTCCTCTTCGAGAAGGAGAAATTCGACTGTGTGGTGAACCTTGCCGCCCAGGCGGGGGTACGCTACTCCATCGAGAACCCTTGGGCCTATGTGGACAGCAACCTTGTGGGGTTCGTCAACATCCTCGAGTGCTGCCGCCATTTCCCGGTGGGGCATCTGGTGTACGCGAGCTCCAGCAGTGTCTACGGGGGCAACGAGAAGACCCCGTTCAGCGAGGAGGACAAGGTAGACAATCCTGTAAGCCTCTACGCTGCCACCAAGAAAGCTGACGAGCTGATGGCTTCATGCTACAGCAAGCTCTATGGCATCCCGGCCACCGGCCTGCGTTTCTTCACCGTATATGGCCCTTGGGGACGGCCTGACATGTCCCCGATGCTCTTCGCCTCCGCGATAATGGAGGGGCGCCCTATCAAGGTCTTCAACAACGGGGACATGATGCGGGACTTCACCTATATCGATGACATAATCGAAGGCGTGGTGCGAGTGATGGACAAGGCTCCGTCCGGGAGTGAGGTCTACAACATAGGATGCAGCAATCCTGTGAAACTCATGGACTTCATAAGCGAGATAGAGACGGCGTGCGGCCGTCCGGCGGAGAAAGTGATGATGCCTATGCAGCCGGGTGACGTGTATCAGACTTATGCCGACACCAGCAAGCTCGAGCGTGACTTCGGGTACAGGCCCGGAGTGACACTCCATGAGGGGATCGGCAAGTTCATCGACTGGTACAAGTCAGACAAAAACCCGCTAATATGAAAATTGACAAGTTCCTTCAGTTTTTTGTAGTGAAGGAAAAACGTTTCTTCCCGCTGTTTGTGCAGTCGGCGGAGAACATCAGGAATGCAGCGCAGCTGCTTCTTGAACAGACAAAGGAGGAAGATGCGGATGCCCGCAGGGATTACGCGCACCGCATCAAGGAATGCGAGACTCTCGGAGACAGGATTACGGACAAGATCATCGACGAGGTGCTCGATGCTGTCGTCACTCCGTTTGACAGGGAGGACATCCATCAGATGGCCGAGGACATGGACACGTTTCTGGACTGCATCCGTGACTGTTCCAAGAAAATCGCCATCTATCAGCCTAAAGATCCCAGCCACAAGGTCATTGAAATAGCCGAATATGTCCTCAAGGACGCGGAGATAATGCTTGAAATCACGGGGCTGCTTGACAATATGCGCGACAAGGCCAAGGAACTTGACCGCCTGTGCGACATAATCAAAGAGAATGAGCATATTGTCGATGATATTTATGAGTCCTATATGAGCAATCTTTTCGAGTTCGAGAAGGATCCTATTGAACTTGTCAAGAAAAAGAACATCATACAGGCCATAGAGGATACTTCGGATGTGGGTAAGGCCCTGTCCAGCACCGTCAGAAGCATAGTAGTGAAGTTGGGATAGGATGCTTGTAGTAGTTTTCATCACTGCGCTGATCGCCCTCGCGTTCAGTTTCACCAACGGCATGAACGATGCCGCCAACTGCATCGCTTCAGCTGTCGCCACGAAGGCTCTTTCTCCGAAGGTTGCAGTGGCCTGGTCTGCTTTCTGGATTGTTTCCGCCCTCTTCTTTTTTGATTTGACAGTTGCTTCCACTATGGGAAGCGGCATTGTCAGCGAGAGTTGCATAGATGTCTATGTCATTCTGGCCGCCCTGCTCGGATCTGTGCTGTGGGTGTTCTTCTGCTCGCGCTGCGGACTTCCGATATCGGCCTCCCATGCTCTTATCGGCGGTCTTATAGGACCCGTATGGTTTGTATACGGTGCCAAGTACCTCGTTATGAGCGGAATCATCAAGACTTTGGCGTTCATTGTGATAGCACCCCTGATAGGCATGGTCATGGGCTTTGTGCTCAACTGCCTGTTCCTGTTCCTTTTCCGCAAGTGCAAGGCTCGCCGGACCGACAGGTTTTTCCGCGTGATGCAGGTCATCTCATGTGCGGAGTTTTCCATGGGTTTCGGGGCGAATGACGGTCAGAAGACCATGGGCATCATTGCCGTCCTGCTTGCTTCAGCATGTGCGTCCAATCCGGACAACGCAGTGCTGAATTTTCTTTATGCCGAGCCTCATCAGGCCGCTCTTGCCGCCGGGCATGCCGGTTTCTTCGTTCCGCTTTGGTTGGAACTGCTCTGTTATGGTCTCATTGCGCTCGGCACTGTCACCGGAGGATGGAAAGTCATACGTACCCTCGGGGACGGGCTCAGCAAGCTGACCCCTATGCAGGGTTTCTGTGCGGAGGGCTCTGGGGCTGCGACTCTCATCATGACCGCGCTTTTCGGCATCCCGGTGAGCACGACGCATACCATTACCGGTTCCATCATCGGTACGGGTCTGACACGAGGAGTGAAAAGTGTCAAATGGGTGACAGCCAAGAATATAGTGGTCGCATGGGTGATCACGATTCCGGCCGTGCTGCTAATTTCGGGACTGATTTACCTGATGATGGTAAACTGGTTCGGCGCCCCCGTCAAAGTATTCTGAGACAGTGGAAAACAGTTCTATCCGGTCTTCTTCCCGGAGCAGCGTCTCCAGAGGGACCGCGATTGCTGCGACCTTGTATCCCTTGGCAGTGAAATAAGTTGCCGCGGCGTAGGACGCACGTGGATATCTCAGCCATACGCCGGCCCCTTTTCTTGAAGGGAATATGCCGTCAGGGTTCTCGACGCAGTAGATTTTTTCGTTGAGCTTGTTGGAGTAGGGCATGCCTCCTATGTAACCGCCTCTGCTGCCGCTCGGGGTGCTCAGCTTATATCCGAGCATCGTTGATGCGAAGTCTCTGGACTTGGCGTCTCCGTCAGAGGCTATGTCCGCTCCCGACAGAAGGAGATTGCTTCCTTCCTGCAGCCTGGCCGCCAAAGTGTCCTGAAGTTCATCAGGGAATACCGGATATTTATCCCCTCCCTGCTTGCCGCAGATGAGGTCTATGAATTTAGCTTTGGCTGTTCCTGTGCAGAACGCCTCTTTTGACATGGAGAAGAAAGGATGTCCGAGTCTCAGTAGGGCTTTTCCGTGGACATACGGGTAGTCGAATGTGTTGCCGGCCACCATCTCCCCGGCCCTGTCTTCGTGGCTCGCCCCGAAGCCTGGCCAGTCGTTGTCTATGAACTCCAGGCTGCGGTCAAACTCGTAGTTCTCTCCTATGTAGCTTATGTCTCTGATATATGGAACTCCGCCGTCTTTGCGGCTTTCAAATCCGGCATACTGCTCCCCGTCGATCCATGCCGGTGCCGATACCTTGTAGAAATTGTTTATTATCAGTACTGTGTCCTTGCCTGTGGACGCTTCCGGAAGACCGGCAGAGAGGATCTCCGACGGGAAACTCCGTCCTCCGTCGTTGTAGGCTTCCACTTTGTAGCTGTAGATGTGCCCGCGCTCGACAGGGAGTTCGATGTGTGTGTCCCGCGTGCGGACTCCGGAGTTGAACGCCCCGCCGTCCTTGCGGGTATAGATGATATAGCCCTCGCTTGTGGCTGTGGGTTCTTTGGGATCCTCGGTCGGCTCCCATTCGAGCCTGACCTTGCTGTCCGGAGCGAATGTGGCGCTGAAACCGTGTACCGGCAGCGGCTGCACCATATATGGACATCCGTAATACTCACTCAAGGTCTTGAGCATGCCCTTGTAGACAGCACGGCAGACCTCGAAGCGGAATGCCGGATCCAGTCCGTATTTCATGTCCTCGAAATTCTGATGGCTCAGCAGCTCAAGAATCATCGCCGGTATTCCCGGGGTGCGGCACTCGCTGTAGCTCTTGTCCCAGATGCCGCGTCTGGTCCAGTCGGGGTTGAAATCGGAGCGTATGTCGTTGACTATCTGGCTTTGCACGTAGTCGCACAGGAGTCTACTGATGATCCTGTCCCGCCCGTCGGCGAACTCCCTCTCCCCGTCGCAACGCAGGGTGTAGATGGCGAGAGTCCCGATGGTCGTGTCAGCCTGCGCCACTCCGGCATCAGTGTGGAAAGCGAACGCGAGGTCGAAGGGGATGCCTTTCTGCTCCGTCATCATGGCCGTCCATTTGCCTCTGGAGGCGAAGTCGTTGGTGTAGTCAGTACTCCAGTTTCTTGTTATGGTGCTGTCGGCTCCGGCCCATTGCATCCAGTAGTGGGCTCCTTCGGCGGAACTCGCCATCCCTGAAGTCTTGCCGCCGCGTTCCAGTTTTCCCATGCCCCCGCCTATCTTGACTGCGTCTGCGCTGACGGCATATCCTTCCTTGCCCCTGTTGTCAAGGCTCACCCATGCCGGGGAACCGGGAGCGAACTCGAAGGTGCCAAGGTATATCCAGGTGCCGCCGCCCCTCTTCTGGTTGACCGTGAACTCGGTCTTTCCCCCGAGGTGTCTGACCGTGTAGTGCGCTTCCGGGCAACTGTTGTCGAGGGTCTTGTAAGCCACGTATACGGCGTATTCACCTCTCTTGTCGATCTCTGCCTCCCAGCGTGCCCTTGCATCGGCTTTCTCTCCCGAGCATGCGGCGCTGCGTGCAGTCCCGGCCTTGAAAGGTGTGTCGGAGAACGAGTATATTTCCTTGAGGTCCGCGAATCCCTCCCCGGCATCGGACCATGTTCCCGTCTCGGTGTATTTTCCGGGCCTGCGTGTCAGGGAGTCCCTCGCTCCCGGGAATGAAGGGTCGTTGTCCACGATGAACTCAAGTTTCTGTATGTCCCTCTCTCTAGGGGTCATGACATAGGCTCCAGCGTTCTCCAGCATCGGTATCAGGAAAGGGAGCACGAAGCTTTGTGAAAGCATGTCTTCCACAGTCCTGTGCAGGGGTGCCCGCTGCCACATCCACATGTCCCTGTCCTCATCATAGTATCTTCCATGGCTGTGCCAAAGGGCTATATATCTGCCGTCCAGACCTTTGTCGTATCTTCGCGCGCCGACGCGCCGCACAAAGCCCTGATCGCCGTTCCTGGGGTCCGGAACCCTTCCGGAATAGGCCGCAGGCTGTCCGTCGTTGCCTTCCCTGGGTATCACGAGTTCCTCAAGGCGGTAGCGGTTGGTGAATACACTGCCTGCTTCCCAGTTTCCGTCGAGCCCTTTCATCTCGGTCCGAAGTTCCCTGTAGAACCAGTCCAGGTCGCCTTCGTTCCATGGGTAATAGGAAAGTTCCGGGGAGAAATACAGGTCAAGTCTTGATCCGTGCGCAACGACTTTGTTGAGTCTGAGCTTCTGGTCCACTCCGGTGTGGGCGAGCAGCCTCAATCTGAGTGTATCGCAGATGGGCCTGAAGTCCCTGGCTCTCGGGGCGGCTGCGGCATCCGCCAGACAGAAGAGCATCAGGGCGGCCAGCATGGAAGATATCCGCTTCATCGCGAGTTTTTCTTGTACAGTAAAAAATTGATGAAGAACACTATGACGGCTGAGATGCCTATGGCAAGGCAGTCGGCCTCGAAGTCCCTTATGTCTTCACTCCGGTAGGGGAGCGTGCCTTGGATGATCTCGGTAAGCCCTGCGAACACACAGGCCACCGAGCAGACGCACAGCAGTGTGGTGAACGCCCGTCCCGGAGAGAGCGGTTCCTTGTTGAAGGCGAAAAAGCCTATCAGCGGGGCGGGGAAGAACATGCCGAAGTGGACGACCTTGTCCATCGGGATTCCGAACAGTGTCTTCTGTATGTCAGGCAGGTCGTTGAAGTTTCCAAAGCACAGGTAGGCTACGCCGGCCAGATAGATCAGGAGCACAATCCTGAATACGTTACAAAGTCTGCATTTCATAGAGTTTCCTGTAATAACCGTTAAGCGCGATGAGTTCGTCATGCCTTCCCCTCTCCACTATGCGTCCCTCGTTCATCACTATGATCTCGTCCGCTTTCTTGACGGTGCTGAGCCTGTGGGCGATGGAGATGGTGGTGCGGTTGCTCATCAGATAGTCCAGGGCATCCTGCACCATCCTTTCGGATTCGGTGTCCAGTGAGGCTGTGGCTTCGTCAAGGATCAAGATCGGTGGGTTCTTGAGTATTGCCCTGGCTATGCTGATACGCTGCCTCTGCCCCCCGGAGAGCATCACGCCTCTGTCGCCGATGCAGGTGTTGTACCCGTCAGGCTTGGTGATGATGAATTCGTGGGCGTTCGCGATTTTTGCCGCTTCGACCACCTGCTCCATGGAGGCGTTCTCCACGCCGAAAGCTATGTTGTTGAATATGGTGTCGTTGAATAGTATCGGGTCCTGGTTGACATTGCCCATCAGGGAGCGCAGGTCTCTGGTGCTGACATCTCTTATGTCGATGCCGTCGATGAGGATGCTTCCGCTGTTCGGATCATAGAAGCGAGGGATGAGGTCCACAAGTGTCGACTTTCCTGCTCCGCTTGCCCCGACTATGGCCACATTGTGTCCTTTTGGTATGGTGAGGTTGATGCCGTGAAGGATCTCGCGGCCGCTTTCGTACTTGAAGTGTACGTCGCGGAACTCGATGTCTTTCTCAAACGATTTGATGTTTATAGGCTTGGACGGTTCGGCTATGTCGTTGCGGGCATCTAGGATGACGTTGATCCTCTCCATTGAAGCGAGTCCCTTTGGGATGCCGTATGCTGCTCTGGAGAGATCCTTTATCGGCTGTATGACGCTGTACAGGATGGCCATGTACGCCATGAATGACGGGGCGTCTATCACCGCATGCTCTCCGAGTATGAGCGTGCCCCCGAACCAGAGGACGATGGCGATCATCACAGATCCGAGCAGCTCGCTTACCGGATGGGCGCTGGCCTGGCGTATGGCGACGCGTGTGTTTTTGCTGCGCATGGCCTCTGTGACTTGCTCGAAGCGTTCGGACATCTTCTTCTCGGCGAGGAAAGCCTTGATGATCCTCAGTCCTCCAAGGGTCTCCTCGACCTGGCTCATGGTATCGCTCCAGTAACGCTGTGCCTCGATGGACTGGGCTTTGAGCTTACGTCCGATAAAGCTCATCACTCCTATCATGGCCGGTGCGAACAATACTGTGAAGAGCGTGAGCTGCCAAGACATCCGGCACAGTACGCTGAGGTATATGATGATGAGTATCGGGTTCTTTATCAGCATCTCTATTGTGCTGGAGATGGAGTTCTCGACCTCCTGCACATCGCCGCTTATCCTTGCTATGATGTCCCCTTTGCGCTCCTGGCTGAAGAATCCCAGCGGCAGGGAGAGAATCTTGTCATATATCTGCACCCGCATGTCCTTGACCACTCCGGTACGGATCGGCACCATCACCGCGGCAGCCCCGAAATAGCAGGCTGTCTTGACGACCACGATGGCGCAGAACACCAGACACAGCATCAGCAGCACTGTCCCGGGCCCGTAAATTTCCACGAAACTGGAGACATAGTAGTATGCGTTGTTGGTGATTTCGTTGAAAGGCATTCCCCTGTGCCAGGGGATGAATTCGTATGTCTGGTCCCCTACATTGAAGAGAATCTGGAGAATAGGGATGAGAAGCGAGAACGAGAACACGTTGAACACCGCGGAGAGGATGTTCATCACTATTGACCCTGCCACGAATTTCTTGTACGGCGAGACATAGCGCTTGAGTATTTGCCAGAATTCCTTCATAAGAGGGCAAAGGTAACAATAAATTACAAATCGAACATCGGAGAGGCCGTCATCCTGGGCAGCACGACCAACCTTATGGACGGGTCGAGCACCTTGCGTGTGCAGTCGAAGGCAAGCTGTGCGGTGTTGTTGTGCTCGCTGCGGTGGCATAGGAACACATTGCGCAGCCCCTCATGCTCGAAGCCTGCCACGGCCTGCGCGCATTCTTCATTTGAAAGGTGACCGTGCCCGTTGCGGATACGGGCGCGCAATTCCTCGGGATATGAGCTGTGGCTCAGCATATCGGGATCGTAGTTGGACTCTATGACCACGCATGACGCTTCCCCGGCGAGCCTGGATGCTTCCTGCGGTACTCTTCCAGCGTCGGTGATGATCACGAAGTTGAAATCGTCAAGCCTTATCGCGTAGCCTACTGTCTGCCGTGCGTCGTGGGGGACTTCAAAGTACCGGGCCTCTATTCTTCCGGGCACTATCACGTTCCAACCTTCCTCCAGGTCGCGGCGGCACCCGTTGAGCTGGCCTTGCACGGTCATCCTGGCGGACATGGCGTTCAGGAGTGTCGGAGTGGACCATACCGGCTTGTGGAGGTGCTTGCACAGCGATCCCAGCGAGCGTACGTGGTCCAGATGGTTGTGGGTGATGAGTATCGCTCCGATGCTGTCCGTGGACACACCGTCCGCCTTCAGTTCCCTGGTCAGGCGTCTTGTGCTGACTCCGGCGTCTATTATTATCGAACATTCGCAGTCCTTCCCTTCGAATATACCCAGAAAATAGCAGTTGCCGCAGCTTCCGGAGGAGAGGGATTTGAACTTAATCGTTTTCATCCTTGCAGTATTTGGATATGACGCCATAGGCGTCGGCCACCCCGAGCTCTCCGGCACGTGACAGGTCGATGCACCCTTTTTCATTGTCCTTGAGATATATGAGCACGAGGCCGCGGTTGAAATAGGCGTCACCCATGTCCGGGTACAGCCTGATGGCGTTGTCGTAGTTTTCTATGGCGCTGACGAACTGTGATGAAAGACATTCCAGATTGCCCAGATCGAAGTACAGGTACGGGATGTCCGGCAGTATCTCAAGCGCTGCGCGGATGTCCGCTATGGCTTCGGAGTAGTCGTAGTTGCGTTCCACCCGGCTGTTGACTCTTGCCCTTGCCGCACCCTCCGTGTCCATTGACAGTGTCTGTACGCTTCCTTCCAGTGAGGCGATGAAGTCCGTCATCTCGGCCTTGAGCACGCCTCTGTTCATCAGGTAGAAGGCCTTGTAGTACCGTGCGTATTTATCTTTGGCGGCGTTGTCTCCGGCGGAGTCCACCGCCTTGTCGAACCAGCTCAGAGCCGCGTTGAACTGCTTGTTCTGCAGCTCCTGCAGTCCCTTGACGAAGTATTCCTCGGCACTTGAGGCGAAGACATAGGTCTGCTCCCCGTCGCTTTTTCCGTTACTTATCGCCATAGGCAGTGGGGAGGCGTCCACGAATCTGTCGATCAGGGCGTTCTCGTAATTCTTCATGAGAGTGGAACCTGCATCGACTTTCTCTCGTACGAGGTTGAACCGGTACAGCGGTCTCAGCCTGATGTCTATGTCCCTGTGCTGCAGAAGCTCGTTGTCAAAGTCTTTTTTCGCGAAGTCGGCGTCAAGTGCGAGCAGGGAACTGTATTTACGTGTGGTGTCGGCGAATTCGCTGCTTCCGCTCTTCTCCTTGTACTCGCGGATCTTGTCCTGGGCCGTCCTGTAGTCCGCTTTCGACTCTCTGGTCCTGCCGAGCATGTTCTCCACATAAGAGCGGTTGAGGTAGGCCTTGGCGAAGTCCGGGTACAGTTCTATCGCGCGGTTGTAGTCCAGGAGGGCATCGTTCCACCGTCCCATTTCAATGAATATCGCCGCCCTGTTGAAGTGGGCGAGCACATTGCCTGGGTTGATGCCTATCACGCGGTCCATGTCTTCGAGCGCGTCTTCATAGGCGCCGACCTGGGCATATATGAGACTCCTGTTGTACAGGGTCAGAGCATTGCCGGGTTCGTGGCGCAGGACGGTGTTGAGGTCGGACATGGCGCTGTTGTAGTCCTTCAGTTCGTATCTGATAAGCGCCCTGTTGAAGTAGGCGAAAGTGCTGCTGGAGTCGAGTTCTATGGCTTTGTCAAGGTCGGAAAGGGCTTCCTTGAACTCCTTGCGGTCGGACCGCACCCTCGCCCTGCGGATATAGCCCTCCGGGTCGAAACGGTCCAGTTTGATGGCGAGGTCGTAGTCGCTCAGGGCCTTGACTGTGTCTTTGAGGAACAGGTACGAGGCTCCGCGGTTGAGGTAAGCGGCGGGGTCTTTCGGCTCTTTCTTTATATAGGTGTCGAAGTCCTGCACGGCGTCCTGGAACTTCTGGGCGAGGAACGATGTCACGCCCCTTGAAAAGTAGATTCCGTACTGCCCGGGGCGGAGTTCCAGAGCCTTACGGAAGTCCTTGTAGGCTTCATCATATTCGCCGAAACGGCTCTTTGTGATGCCGAGGTAGTGATAGCCGTTGGTGAAGACGGGGTTGAGGCGCACCGAGGTGCTGAAGTCGGTGTCGGCTCCGCGCAGATCCCCGAGATTGTATTTTGCGATGCCTCTGAAGAAGAAGCCCCAGTAGCTCGTGGTGTCCAGACGTGTGAGGACATTGAAGTTCTCTATGGCCTGGGCATATTTGCCGTCAGACAAAGCCTGCCGCCCCCTCCACATGAATACATCCTTGTCGTATTGGGCGAGAGCGGAAGTTGCGCATGACAGCAGCACTATTATTGTCGTCAGAACGGACTTTTTCATTAACTTTGCAAAGATAATCAATAATCGCACCCGAATTGGAAACCGGATTCAAATTTCTTGTCCTTTCGTGCCTTGCGTGCTGCTGTCTGACCTTGAGGGCTGCCACGTTCCGTGGCTTCTCTCATCCTATGGGCGGCTGTGAGGAGGAACTAATATTTCTTACAGATTCGCTCCGCGCAGGGAGGGGAATGGGCAGCGCCGGCTCTCAGGATGTGGCATTCTATCTGTTGCGGCAGATGCGTGACGCAGGGCTGCGCACATCGGTGCAGTCGTTTGTCCATGGGGGGAAAGCTGGACACAATGTGGTCGGGGTCACTCCCGGCTGGTTTGAGGAATATATAGTCGTCGGCGCCTATTATGACGGGCTCGGCACTCTGGGTGGGGATTTCTATCCCGGGGCCGATTCCAATGCGTCCGGCGTGGCCGCGCTTCTGAGTCTTGTGCGCTCCTTGCCGGAACTCTGCACCGGCAGGACAGGCTTGGTCTTCGTCGCTTTCGACGGGCACAATGCCAGCCTCTCCGGCTCGTCGGCCTTCCTTGCAAAGTACCGCTTCGAGTATCCGATAGTCCGGATGGTCAATCTGGACATTCTCGGCTCCTCGCTTGTGCCGGTGCATGCGGACAGGCCTGATTACCTGCTGGCTCTCGGAGGCGGCCAGTACCGCTTTTCCATAGAGAATGCCAACCGCGAGGACAGGCTTGACCTCATCTATGATTACTACGGCAGCGACACTTTCACCGATCTCTTCTACCGCAAGATAAGCGATCAGCGCTGCTTTCTTGAAGCCGGAATTCCGTGTGTGATGTTCACTTCCGGCATCACGATGAATACCAACAAGACAAGCGACACTGTCTCCACCCTTGACCTCCCCGTCCTTGAGAAGAGGCTGGGCCTCATAGGCCGGTGGCTTGCCTCCCAGTTATGATACTATATGCATAATTTTTTTAAATTTGCGTAATTTGATAAGACTCTATAAGCTATGGTAAAAGTCAATGTGGAGGGATGCAGCTCCTTTGTCAATACTGCAGAATATCAGAAGTATGTCAAGAAGGCTCTGGAAGCCTATGACGTCCTGGAAGCCGGCAACGGCGAGGGAAACGATTTCCTCGGATGGAAGACTCTCCCGGTGGATACCCCGGAATCGCTTGTCAAGGATTGTGAGGATATACGCGATGCCTGGAAAGCCAAGGGAGTGGATCTTGTCATAGTCATCGGCATCGGGGGCTCATATCTCGGAGCACGCTGCGCCATCGAGGCCCTTTCCAGCAGTTTCGTCCGCAAGGCTGACGCACCTCAGGTGGTCTTTGCCGGCAATAATCTTTCTGAAGAGTATCTTGCCGAGTTGATGGACCTTGCATCCACCAGAAATACGGCCTGCGTGGTGATCTCCAAGTCCGGCACCACAACGGAGCCGGCAGTCGCATTCCGCATCGTAAAGGCCTACATCGAGAAGACTTATGGACGCGAAGAGGCCGCCGGACGCATAGTGGCCGTCACGGATGCCCACAAGGGAGCGCTCAAGACGCTTGCAACGCAGGAGGGCTACAAGACTTTCGTGGTGCCGGACAATGTCGGCGGACGCTACTCTGTACTCACTCCTGTTGGCATTCTGCCTATAGTGCTGGCCGGCTTCGACATCCGCGCCATGCTCAAGGGAGCCGCAGCCGAGAGGGCCGAGCTCCTAAAGAAGTCTGAGGACAATGCCGCGGTGAAGTATGCCGCCATGCGCAATCTCCTCTATTCCGAGCTCGGGAAGAAGGTCGAGATCCTCGTGACTTTCAACCCTAAACTCCAGTATCTCGGCGAGTGGTGGAAGCAGCTCTTCGGCGAGTCCGAGGGCAAGGACCTCAAGGGCATTTTCCCGGCATCCATAGTCTGCACGGCCGACCTGCACTCCATGGGACAGTTCATACAGGAGGGAGACAGGGTGATGTTCGAGACCACTGTGAAGGTTGAGAAGTCCAACCGGGAAGTGGTGATCGGCTCCGATGAGCAGAACCTTGACCAGCTCAACTACCTTGCCGGCCAGAGGGTGGAGCATTGCAACGCTATGGCCCAGCTTGGCACTAAGCTCGCCCATATAGATGGAGGTGTGCCGCAGATCGAGGTCAGCATCGAGCGTATCAACGAGGAGAACCTCGGCGCGATCTTCTACTTCTTCGAATTTGCATGCGGGGTGAGCGCATACCTGCTCGGCATCAACCCGTTCAACCAGCCGGGTGTGGAAGCCTACAAGAAGAACATGTTCGCACTTCTGCACAAGCCTGGATATGAGGCGCAGACCGAGGCCATCCTCAAGCGCATCAATCAGTAGTCTTAGAAGTTGTTTTGAATTTTCAACATAAATCAAAACGACTTCTTATATTCAGTGACGTTTTTGAGACCTGGCAGTCCGTAATAGGATGACACCAGGTCTCCTTTTATGTATATGAAGTTTCCGTCAAGTTCAGGATTGTCCTGCAGGTTGAGTACTTCGCGAATCTTCTTGTTCTTGAGTTCCACCGAGATGCACCATTTCCCGTCAGATGTTCCGGAGCGCAGTCCCAACAGGATGTTTGTGGCCTTGGAGAACGGGGGATTGAATTCGAGCTTGCTTGCCGAGGCGGCGCAGCCCACTATGTATCCTTTTACCCAGACGCCTTCCGCCCCTGCGCTTTCCCTCGCCTGCGAGACGTCAAGCGCGTCTTGAAAGTCGTCCGCGCCTCCCTCGCCCTCTCCCCAGATGTAGCTGGTTGAAGTCCATCTGCGTGCGGTGTCGGTCTGTATCGATATCCCGTCGGCTGAATTTGCCGCGGCAGACAGGCCGATTGTGAGGATTTCGCCTTCCGCGAGACTCCGGGACAGGAGTTCCGTCTCTTTTCCGTCCGAACTGACGGACACGGTCACTTTCCCTGGATTGAAATACCCTGTTCTTTTCTCGGACAGGCCGTACATCAGCCGGCCTCCGTTCCCCTTTACATACAGGATGCCGTCAGGGAAAGCGTCCGCGAAGTTCCGGTCGGCCTTCAGCCTTATTCCGCAATTGGCTTGGGTGCACAGCAGGCTGGCGCTTACTTTTTCGCCGGAACCCACGACGACTTCCTTGCTGTCGGCGAACATCGGGGCCTCGAATTCAGCCTCGTCGAATATGGTCGAGGAAGCGCTCACCGTATATGTCCCGCTTCTGACCTGCAGCTCTTCCGGAGAGTCTCCGAACCGCCCTTCGTAGACGGTGTCTCCGTCCATGTCCCGGATGCTGAGGATGTAGTCTTCCGTGTCCGGGAGATTCAGGCTCTTGTTTGAGGCTATCCTGATGCTGAGGCTGCCTTCCTGCAGGTCCGCCGGACCTTGGCAGGCTACTGTCCCGATGCAGAGCAGCACTGCGGCCGGGAGATTTAATTGTCGAGTTATCATAGCAGTTTTGTTTTCTGCAAAGGTAGAGTTTCCGGGTTTTAATCGGATGCGGAAACATATAAAATTCGCGGGCATCTCGCATCACTGCGAAATGCCCGCTACTTAACCTAAACTTAAACTATGAAAAACTTCGATGCGAATGTAGGGAAATTTATTTGTTTTAGCAAAAAATTCTTACATTTATCGAAATTTTGTTGCCTATAAAGCCAGTTGGGAAGTTGTATTAACGATTATTTATATGAGGAAAGTCTTATTCATGGCGGCGGCGTTGGTGCTGTCGTTGTCTCTTCACTCCTGCGGACAGAAGTATGAAACTGTCCAGGGGGATCCGCTCGGAAGTTTGACACCTGATTTTCCCGATATTTTCACTGGAGAGGCCTGAGGCCTCGGAAGTTTGACACCTGATTTTCCCGATATTTTCACTGGAGAGGCCTGAGGCCT
>ERZ808252.100-NODE-100-length-92639-cov-49.588525_pt1 | contig 92639 bp, 49 predicted proteins | sample MGYA00521242_ERZ808252 | MGnify/ENA primary metagenome ERZ808252 (study PRJEB31516, sample SAMN03275581) | gut metagenome | biome: mammalia-associated habitat; material: feces | host: Papio cynocephalus | place: Kenya | collected 2012-08-07 ...
ATACGGATATTGGAAATCAAGGGGTTACATGATGTATAGCTGCAATGTGGGTTAACACCGGATTGCAGCTTGCTTCGGACTGCTCGCAACAGAAGCGCTGAAGCCAAGGCGGCTATGACTATGAACATGGTACCCTGTCCCTCTGCCTGGATAAGCGCACAGGGCTGGCACAAAAAAAAAGAGACCTTAAAGGTCTCTTTGTGACTCCTATAGGATTCAAACCTATAACCTTCTGATCCGTAGTCAGATGCTCTATTCAGTTGAGCTAAGGAGCCATTTGCGTTAAGGCTGTTTTCCTTATTGCGTTTGCAAAGGTAGCGCTTTATTTCGTCCCAACCAAATTTTTGGAGAACTTTCTTTGCAGGAGAGACATTTTTTGCAAAAAGAAAAAGAATCAGGAATTATCTGGAACATCTCATCCGCTAAGAATTCAAGTTATTCTTTACATGGATTTGCAGATTCAATAAGAATGGAAAACACAAGTATGAGCCAGAAAAATACTCATACAAGCATTCCAACGCCTATTCCCCCGGTGTCGTTATAAACACGTTATAGACTGCCAAGTACCCTCTTGTTCTTTATGAGTATTCTAAAATATGGGCATTTCCCATTTATACGTAAATCCTTACCGTCGTCTCCTTTCCGAAATTTGACAATATCAAATTGCTCTGGGTTATATTTATGGAGAAATGTGACAGGAACCCCTATTAGTCCTTTGTAATCATATGGAATGTCTTGTGTGCGATTAACATTAATTCCATTGCAATTGTCGTATATGGGATATGCATCCTCATTTCCACTATACGCCTTATTTAATTCCAAATCAGCATGGCGTTGGTTCAGTTCCAAATTTGTTAGCCACAGGCAACCATTTGTGGCTATTATATTCTGTCCTTTTTCATTCACTTTTACTTCTGTACCATAAAGTCGGTAATCGTTAGGAACTATAAAGCCTGAGATGCCACGACCGAGGTTCACGCCTAACCACGCCTTGTTTTTTTGTATTAAATTAAATATTTCTTTATATGTGATGGCGTTTACATTGCCTATAATAAGGAATTGCTTATTATGTCTCACGATTTGCGAAACGAACTCACGGAATAAAGAAAAAGGGGGATTGGTCACTACAATATCAGACTGTTCTAAAAGCTCCAAACACTCAGGACTTCTGAAATCCCCATCTCCTTTGAATGGAAATATACGCTCCGAATCTTCCCGTCCATCATATATACAATAAAAAGCTTGTTCATTTGCTTGTTGTGTAAATAAGTCCATAGACTTTTCCTTATAGCATGATGCTATAAGTTTACGTAACCCCAAAGAATGAAAATTATCGTGAAAGAACCTATAAAAGTTACTTGTTCTAGAATCGTCACAATTACAATATACAACTTTGTTCTTAAAACAATTAGGGTAATGCTGCAATTCTCTTTCTATGTCACAAAGTTGTGTGTAAAACTCATCATTTTTCGATTTCTTCGCTTTCTTCAGTAATATGTTTGATGCCTGTCTTTTCATGAATTTCCGTTAATTTGATTCCATAAATCTCTTCCAAGCATTTGCAAGGAAGTTTCTGCTATACTAAACATGATGTCAAACATTTTTTGAGGGTCCCAACTTTTTCCATCGCCTTGGGTATATATAGATGCAGCTTGTAGCATGATGTTCTTGTCTTCATGGTTTACAAATCTGTTTCTACATAAGTTGGTGTTTATGGGCATACCATAGTTGGCTGCTGTCAAACGATCCAATCTGTTTAACATGCCTGAGTTATACTCCAACGTGACAATTCTTCCATCTGGTCTTTTTACATGAAGTGTTTCAGTAAGGAAATTGGAACCTTCAAGAAACAGAACATATGGAAAATACGATTCGGCTAGCATCATATTTGCAATTTCTGAGATGTTCTTATGTGAGCGTTCTATAGCATTGCCTGCTGCCATTAAATCTTGGTTCTTATTTCTGCCAACAAGTTCTCCTTTTTTTATATTCTCAATGTCCTTTCCTTGGTGTTTTGCTTCTGAAACCAATACTACTCGCCAATTATTGTTGTCATCTTGCACTTCAATAATTCCACCATCTGGAATTATACTTGCATTTTGTACAAAAAGTGTTTGTCCGAGATATGGATCTATTTTTTGGATGCTTCTTTACCATATTGATTATATTTTAGTTGCAAAGTTATAGCTTTTATATTGAACATCAAAGGTTACAATTACAAAAAATAGTAATATATGACTTGCTTGTTCATGCGTTATTTAGAGTGGCAGACGCGTTGTGCATTCTTATCGTCCTTACATACAAGACAAGGTGACTCCGGCAATTCGGGCAGCATATGGTCCAATGCGTTTATCTGTCCAACAACTTTCAGCAAAAGAATGAATGTAGACAATGGGACGTTGGCGGCTGTTCCATTCTCGCATTTATGTATTGTCGCCATACCTACGCCAGGCTGTTCTGCCACCTAACTCCCCTTTGCCCTTCGCATTGGTATAGCAGAGAGCAAAGTTTATCGGAGAGGTCTGCCATGGCAAAAACCGTTCAGGGGCGCCAACATTTTAATCAGGGCTTGCACAACGGCCGGTTTCGGCACGCGGAACGACCTGTTCGGGCACGCGGAACCGTCCGTTTTGCACTGCGGAACGAACCGTTTGGGCACGCGGAACGAACCGTTTGGCAAGCCAAAACGGACGGTTCCGCGGGGGCAAGGAAGGGGGAGAGGAAAGGGGAGCAAGCGGGCAGGGAAAGGCAGGAGGGCTGCTGTCAGGATTCTGTCACCTCGGTAAACTCTACATATTCGCCCTCGTCGTCGGCGAAGATGCGCCGGTTGGCCACATACTCCGAGCGCGCGTCGAAAATCACTATTTTCTCGTCAGTCTGCGACGGGCGGCGCTGCCGGCGGCGCCCGGTGCCGGCCCGTTGCTGCCCTGCGGTATCACGGTAAGCGTACTGCTGCTGGCGGCGCCCGGTGTAGTCGCGGTTGCTGCGGTCGGAACTGCCCGTGCCTGCACCGCCAACGGCCCTGCGGAACCGGCGTATCACCCCAGCCACCAGCAGGGAGGCGAACACGGCGATCACGGCAAAGCCTGCGATGAGCAGCACGATGATGAAGAGCAAGCCTTTGAGCAGCATGACCGGTCAGGACTTTTTGTCAGACAGAACGGAGAGGATGACGTACCACGCGATGATGGCGGCGAAGCCCAGCCACTTCAGCAGCAGCAACAGGGGGATGCAGGTGATGACAAAGACGTATTTCACCTGGTTGCCCTGCCACCCCCAGTGCTTGAACTTGAGCGCGAACATGGGAATCTCGGCCACAAGGAGCGCGCTCGACACAAAGACGAGCGCCACGATGGCCGCCGTGACCCACAGCGATGACGGCAGCAGGTCGCCGCAGCCCACAACGAGCGAGGCCCAGAACAGGGCGTTGGCCGGGGTGGGCAGTCCGATGAACGAGGTGGCCTGGCGCGCGTCAAGGTTGAACTTGGCCAGGCGCAGGGCGGAGAAGGCGGCCATCAGGAAGGCCGCGAAGGGCACATAGCTGCCTATGGGCGACAGCGCGGGTGCTGCAATCTGCGTCTTGAGAAGCGTGAAGACCATTGCCGAGGGGGCCACGCCGAAGGTCACCACGTCGGCCAGCGAGTCAAGCTCCTTGCCGATGGGCGAGGACACGCCGAGCAGGCGTGCGCTCATGCCGTCAAAGAAATCGAACACCGCTCCGATGACGATGAAGAGGAAAGCCATGGGGTAGTTGCCCCAGAAAGCGAACTGCACGGCGATGCAGCCGGAAACGAGGTTGCTGCAGGTCAGTGCGTTGGGAACGTGCTTGGTTACACAGTTAGCCATAATGCAGATGATTTTTACAGTCGTAAGGGAGGGGGGCCGGGCGTGTCAGGGCAGCTTGGCGATTACGGTGAGGTCGCCCGTGGTGGCCTGGCCCATCTTGACGCACACCTCGGAGCCGAGGGGCAGGAACACGTCCACGCGCGAGCCGAGCTTGATGAAGCCGAGGTGCTCGTCGATGAAGCACTCCTCGCCGGCCTTGGCATAGGTGACGATGCGGCGCGCCATGGCGCCGGCTATCTGGCGGCAGAGCACCTTGTGGCCCTCGGGGGTCTCGATCATCACGTCGGCATGCTCGTTCTCCTCGCTCGCCTTGGGCAGCCACGCCTTGTGATAGTTGCCGTCGCGGTGCTTCACGAAGAGCACCTTGCCGTCAACGGGGAACCAGTTGGCATGCACATTGAACAGGCTCATGAAGATGGAGACCATCAGCCGGCGCTCGTGAAGATAGTCGTTCTCCTCGACTTCCTCGACAACCACCACGCGCCCGTCGGCGGGCGCCACCACCACCCTGCCGGTGTCGCCGTTGAAATAGCGGATGGGACAGCGGTAGAAGTTCAGCACCACCGACCACGCCGTGCCGAAGACGGCGGCAAAAGTCCAGAAAGCCACCTTTGAGTCGAAGGCGTGCCACAGGCAGGCGGCCACCAGCACAATGGCCGTCATGCTGTAAACCAGCGTGTTGGTGCCCTCGTTATGGATGCGTATTTTCTTCAGTTTCCTGATTCTGTCTCCCATAAATTAGTCTTCGATTGTTTCAAATTGCATGTGCAAAGGTACGCGTTTTTTGCTGTTCTGCCAACATTTTCAACCTTTTCTTTTGGCCGTTTCGGCCATTTGGCGTAACTTTACACTCCCAAACACACGGTTTTCCATTCAAATGCAAGATTTCGTTCACCTCCACGTTCACACCTACTATTCCATACTGGACGGCCAGTCGCGCATCTCGCGGCTGGTAGACAAGGCCATCGCCAACGGCATGCGCGGAATGGCCATCACCGACCACGGCGACATGTTTGGCATCAAGGAGTTTTTTGACTACTGCAACAGCGTGAACAAGGGGCGGGAGAAGGAGGGCCTGGAGCCGTTCAAGCCCATCCTGGGCTGCGAGATGTACGTGGCCCGCCACCGCAAGGAGGACAAGGTGAAGGAGAACGGCGACCGCAGCGGATACCACCTCATCGTGCTGGCCAAGAACTACAAGGGCTACAAGAACCTGATCAAGCTGGTGTCCAACTCGTGGGTCGACGGGTTCTACATGAGGCCGCGGACCGACCGCCAGGATCTGGAGCACTACCACGAGGGGCTGATTGTCTGCTCGGCGTGCATCGCCGGCGAGGTGCCGGCAAAGATTCTGGGCAGCAAGGCCGAGCGCGGCGCCGAGGCCACGCCCGAGGTGATGCGGCAGCGGATGGCGGAGGCCCGCGAGGCCGCGATGTGGTACAAGCGCGTGTTTGGCGACGACTACTACCTGGAGCTGCAGCGCCACGAGGTGAAAGACCCGGCCATCAGGGCCAACAGGGAGACGTTCCCCATGCAGCAGAAGGCCAACAGGGGGCTGGTCGAGCTGGCGCGCGAGCTGGGCATCAAGCTGGTGTGTACGAACGACGTGCACTTTGTAGACGAGGAGAACGCCGAGGCCCACGACCACCTGCTCTGCCTCTCGACAGGCAAGGACCTGAACGACCCCACCCGCATGCTGTACACCAAGCAGGAGTGGTTCAAGACCCGCGAGGAGATGAACGAGGTGTTCGCCGACATCCCGGAGGCGCTGGCCAACACCGCAGAGGTACTCGACAAGGTGGAGTTCTACTCCATAGAGCACGACCCCATCATGCCCTTCTTCCCCATACCCGAGGACTTCGGCACGGAGGAGGAGTGGCGCAGGCGCTTCACGGAGCAAGACCTCTACCGGGAGTTCACCAGCGACGAGAACGGCGAGAACCAGCTCCCGCCCGAGGAGGGGGAGAAGAAGATTGCCAAGCTCGGCGGCTACGAAAAGCTCTACCGCATCAAGTTCGAGGCCGACTACCTTGGCAAGCTGGCCTACGAGGGCGCGAGCAGGCGCTACGGCGACCCGCTGCCCAAGGAGGTTGACGACCGGGTGCGCTTCGAGCTCCACATCATGAAGACCATGGGATTCCCCGGCTACTTCCTGATTGTGCAGGACTTCATCAACTCCGCGCGCGACAAGCTGGGCGTGATGGTGGGCCCCGGGCGCGGCTCGGCGGCCGGGTCGGTGGTGGCCTACTGCCTCGGCATCACCAAGATTGACCCCCTGAAATACGACCTGCTGTTCGAGCGTTTCCTCAACCCCGACCGCATCTCGCTGCCCGATATCGACACCGACTTCGACGACGACGGCCGCGGCAAGGTGCTCAAATGGGTGGAGCAGAAGTACGGCCCGGAGAACTGCGCCCACATCATCACCTATGCCAGCATGGCCACCAAGAACTCTATCAAGGACGTGGCGCGCGTGGAGAAGCTGCCGCTGGCCATGTCGAACGCGCTGTGCAAGGCCATCCCAGACCGCCTGCCCGACGGCATGAAGATGAACCTCACCAACGCCATCAAGTGTACGCCGGAGCTGCGCGACGCCGAAGCCTCGGCCGACCCGCAGCTGGCCAACACCATCAAGTATGCCAAGATGCTCGAGGGCACGGTGCGCGGCACGGGCATCCACGCCTGCGGCTTCATCATCTGCCGCGACCCCATCAGCGACTGGGTGCCGGTGTCGACAGCCGACGACCCCGACTTCAAGGACACCAAGACCAACTGCACGCAGTACGACGGGCACGTGATCGAGTCGACCGGCCTCATCAAGATGGACTTCCTCGGACTGAAGACCCTCTCGGAGATGAAGGAGGCGGTGGCGCTCATCAAGCGCACGCGCGGCGTGGAGATTGACCTGGACAACATCCCCATAGACGACGAGAAGACCTACAAGCTCTACCAGGAGGGCCGCACCATCGGCACCTTCCAGTTCGAGTCGGCCGGCATGCAGAAATACCTGCGCGAGCTGCAGCCCACGGTGTTCGAGGACCTTATCGCCATGAACGCGCTCTACCGCCCGGGGCCCATGGACTACATTCCCTCGTTCATCGCCCGCAAGACGGGCCGCGAGCCCATCAGGTACGACATCCCCTGCATGGAGAAGTATCTCAAGGACACCTACGGCATCACGGTGTACCAGGAGCAGGTGATGCTCCTCTCGCGCCAGCTGGCCGACTTCACGCGCGGCGAGAGCGACGCGCTCCGCAAGGCCATGGGCAAGAAGAAGAAGGCGATTGTCGACGCGATGAAGCCCAAGTTCATCGAAGGGGGCAAGAAGAACGGGCACGACCCGAAGGTGCTGGAGAAAATCTGGGCCGACTGGGAGAAGTTCGCCTCGTACGCCTTCAACAAGAGCCACGCCGCGTGCTACTCGTGGGTGGCGTTCCAGACGGCCTACCTCAAGGCCAACTACCCTGCGGAGTTCATGGCGGCCATCATGAGCCGGCGCAAGGATGACATCAAGGAGATCACCAAGCTGATGGACGAGTGCCGGTCGATGGGCATCGACACGCTGGGCCCCGACATCAACGAGAGCGTGGAGAAGTTTGGCGTCAACCGCAAGGGAGAGATACGCTTCGGCCTCGGGGCCATCAAGGGCGTGGGCAGCTCCGCCGCGGCATCCATCATCGCCGAGCGCGAGCGGAACGGCGCCTACAAGGACATCTTCGACTTTGCCCAGCGCACCAACTACGGCGCCGTGAACAGGAAGGTGCTGGAGAGCCTGGCACTGAGCGGCGCCTTTGACAGCTTCGGCGCGATGAAGCGCGAGGACTACTTTGCCAAGAACGGCAAGGGCGAGGCTTTCCTCGACACGCTGACCCGCTACGGACAGTCCTACCAGGCCAGCAAGCAGGAGATGCAGAACTCGCTCTTCGGCGGCGACGAGGAGGTGGAGATTGCCACACCGCCCATCATCAGGGGCGAGACGTGGAGCGCCATCGAGCGGCTCAACCGCGAGCGCGAGCTGGTGGGCATCTACCTGTCGGCCCACCCGCTTGACGAGTACCGCATCATCCTTGACAACCTGTGCAGCGCCAAGTGCGCCGAGCTGGCCGACATCAGCCAGCTGTGCACCCGCGAGGAGGTGACCATCGGCGGCATCGTGACCGCCATCAAGTCGAAGTTCACCAAGACGGGCAAGCCGTGCGGCTTCGTGACCATCGAGGACTTCGACGGCAGCGGCGAGATTGCGCTCTTCGGCGAGGAGTGGGGCCGCTGGAGCGGAATGTTCACCGAGGGGGCCACAGTGTATGTCACGGCACGGTGCCAGCAGCGTTTCCGCGACAGCAAGATGTACGACCTGCGCATCCAGAAGATAGAGTACCTGCAGTCGGTCAAGGAGAAAGCCATCAGCAAGCTCACCATCGGGGTCAAGGCCGACCTGGTGAACGAGCGGGTTGTCACCGACCTCTGCGAGATGATGAGCGAGCACGCGGGGCCAACACAGGTGTTCTTCAAGCTCACCGACGCCACGGGCAAGCGCAACGTGCTGCTGCGCAGCAAGAGCCACACCATTGACGTGAGCCACGACATCCTGGCTTTCATCGAGACCAACAGCGACACCCTGTCGTACAGCATCAACTGACGCACAGGCTCAGCCGGCACATGGCAGCAGCCACAAGCCGGCGCACGCATCAAGACAAACGATAACCAACAAACAGAATAACAACAGAACAGCAATGGAAACAAAAATCACATCCGAGAACTTTGAGAGTCTGAAGAATGGCAGCCTGCCCTTGGTCGTTGACTTCTGGGCCACATGGTGCGGCCCGTGCCGCATGATCGCCCCCATCGTGGAGGAGCTGGCCAAGGAATACGACGGCCGCATCGCCGTGGGCAAGTGTGACGTCGAGGAGAACGACGAGCTGGCCGCCGAGTATGGCATCCGCAACATCCCCACCCTCCTCTTCTTCAAGGACGGCAAGCTGGTCGACAAGATTGTGGGCGCAGTGTCCAAGCCCAAGCTGCAGGAGAAGTTTGACACCTTGCTCTAAACCCGGCGCACATGGCAAGCATTGACGAGGAGCTCAGGCTCGACGACGAGGAGAACGCACGCGAGGCGCAGTACATCCATGACAGGCTGCCGGCAGAGCTCAAGGACAAGTTCGCCACCGACGACCTGCTGTACATGATGGAGGCCATCGTTGACTACTACTTCACCAGCGGCGTGCTGGAGCAGGAGGCCGGCACAGACGGCTGCGTGGACATTGACCTTCAGCAGGTGGCCGAATACGTGTGCCACAAGGCCGGTGAGGAGGGCCGCGCCACCTACGACCCCGAAGAGGTGTTCTTCGTGGCACAGGCCGACCTTGACTTCCAGGAGGAAAACAGCTGACTCGCGGCACGCAGAGCTATGGCTTCGGCACTCCCGTTGCAGGGCCGTTCGAAACAAGCAGCAACCAGGGACAAGGTCTAATGACCGGTTTGGAATAAGCCAAGCATAAAAAAAGGCATAAGGAGAAGAGAGGGACTGGCCGGGGCACTGCCCGGAATCAGTCTCTCTCTTCTCCTTAAGCCTTTTTTACGCTGTCAGCCCCAATGGGGCGGCAATCAGTTTCTGAACTGCAAGCCCGAACCGTTGGCATCGATGATGATGGGCTTCTCGCGGCTCACCTCTTCGGCAAGGATACGCTTCGACAGGTCGTTGAGCACCAGGCGCTGGATGGCCCGCTTTACCGGACGGGCGCCAAACTCGGGGTCGTAGCCCGCGTCGGCCAGATAGCTGATGGCTGCGTCGGTCACACGGAGCGTGAAGCCCTGCGGCTCCAGCATTCTCTTCACGCCGTTCATCTGCAACCTCACCACGTTGGCAATCTCTGCCTTGGTGAGCGGCAGGAACATGATGGTCTCGTCGATACGGTTGAGGAACTCCGGCCGGATGGTCTTCTTGAGCATCTCCATCACCTTGGCCTTGGTGCCGGCCACAATGGAGTCGCGGTTGGAAGCGTCAATCTTTTCGAACTCCTGCTGGATAAACTGGCTGCCGAGGTTTGACGTCATGATGATGATGGTGTTCTTGAAGTTCACCGTGCGTCCCTTGTTGTCGGTCAGGCGCCCGTCGTCCAGCACCTGCAACAGGATGTTGAACACATCGGGATGGGCCTTCTCAATCTCGTCAAACAGCACCACCGAGTAAGGCTTGCGGCGCACGGCCTCGGTCAGCTGGCCACCCTCGTCGTAGCCAACGTAGCCGGGAGGCGCACCGATCAGGCGTGACACGCTGAACTTCTCCTGGTACTCGCTCATGTCAATACGTGTCATCATGGTCTCGTCGTTGAACAGGTACTCGGCCAGCGCCTTGGCCAGCTCGGTCTTGCCCACACCTGTCGTGCCGAGGAAGATGAACGAGGCAATAGGCCGCTTCGGGTCTTGCAGTCCGGCACGGCTGCGGCGCACGGCATCGCTCACGGCACGGATAGCCTCATCCTGTCCAATCACCCTGCGGTGGAGCTCCTCCTCCAGGTGGAGCAGTTTCTCGCGCTCACTCTGCATCATACGGGTGACAGGTATGCCCGTCCAGCGGCTCACCACCTCGGCAATGTCATCGGCGGTCACCTCCTCGCGCACCATGGCGTCGCCACCCTGTGTGCTCTTCAGCTGCTCCTGGATGTGCTTGATGTCATCCTCGAGCATCTTCAGCTTGCTGTAACGAATCTCGGCCACGCGCTCATAGTTGCCGTCACGCTCGGCCCGCTCGGCCTCCAGCTTCAGGCTCTCCATCTGCTGCTTGTCATCCTGGATCTTGTTCACCAGGGCACGCTCGCCCTCCCACTTGGCCCGGAACTGGCGCTCCTGGTCGCGCAGGTCGGCAATCTCCTTGTCAAGCTGGGCTATCTTTGGCTGGTCGTTCTCGCGCTTGATGGCCTCGCGCTCAATCTCCAGCTGCTTCAGCTTGCGGGTGATCTCGTCAAGCTCCTCGGGCACGGAGTCGCGCTCCATCCTCAGCTTGGCGGCAGCCTCGTCCATCAGGTCGATGGCCTTGTCGGGAAGGAAGCGGTCACTGATATAACGCTCCGACAGCTTTACGGCAGCTATGCACGCATCGTCCTGGATACGCACCTTGTGGTGGTTCTCGTAACGCTCCTTCAGTCCGCGCAGGATTGAGATGGCACTCAGCTCGTCAGGCTCGTCGACCGTCACAGTCTGGAACCTGCGCTCCAGGGCCTTGTCCTTCTCAAAGTACTTCTGGTACTCGTTGAGCGTGGTGGCGCCGATGGCTCTCAGCTCGCCTCGCGCGAGGGCCGGCTTCAGAATGTTGGCGGCATCCATGGCACCCTCACCGCCGCCAGCGCCAACCAGCGTGTGAATCTCATCGATAAAGAGGATGATGCGGCCGTCGCTCTTGGTCACCTCGTTGATGACGCTCTTCAGCCGCTCCTCAAACTCGCCCTTGTACTTGGCTCCGGCCACAAGGGCGCCCATGTCAAGGGAGTAGAGCTGCTTGTCCTTCAGGTTCTCGGGAACGTCGCCCCGGACAATGCGCTCGGCGAGTCCCTCCACAATGGCGGTCTTACCCGTTCCCGGCTCACCTATCAGAATAGGGTTGTTCTTGGTGCGCCGCGACAGGATTTGCAGCACACGGCGAATCTCCTCGTCACGGCCTATCACGGGGTCGAGCTTGCCGGCACGGGCCTGCTCCACCAGGTTCTTGGCATACTTGTCCAAGCTCTGGTAGTTTTCGTCTCCGCTCTGGCTCTGCACCTTCTGTCCCTGGCGCAACTCGTTGATGGCTGCTGTCATCTCTTTCTCGGCACACCCGGCATCCTTCAGGATACGGCTGGCGGTGGAGTTGACCGACAGCAAGGCCAGCAGGATGATTTCCACGCTGACAAACTCGTCTCCCATCTTCTGCGAAAGCTCGAGAGCCTTGCCTAGCACGCTGTTGGCGTCGTTTGACAGATAGGGCTGGCCACCTTGCACTCTCGGCAGGTGCTGAATGTCCTGGTCAACGAGCATGCCAACCTGGCTGGCGTTCACACCGAGCTTCTGGAAGATGAACGTTGTCACATCCTTGGCTTTCGTGAGCATGGCCTTGAGCAGGTGAGTTGGCTCAATGGTCTGCTGGCCATTGCCTTGGGCTATGTTCACAGCCTCTTGCACCACTTCCTGCGCCTTGATTGTAAACTTGTCTAATGTCATGTTCTTTGTTGTTTTTATGTTATTATTTTTTGTTCTAACTTTACCCTCGGCTGTCCGAACCTTGCTCATGCAGTGCTCGCACAGCCTACCGAGCACCTTTCAAACTTCGTGCCCAGACGCAGAAAGTGCCAGTTTGGCAGTTTGCCGCGCTTTAGCTTGCCAATACTGACAAAAGTTTGTATCTTTGCATATACGACATTAAAAGACAACTGCAATGAAAACAAGACTGCTACTACCCTTGCTGCTGCTGGCCACAGTGAACGCCGGCGGACAGACACGGCGCACTGTCACCGTGAACATCACGCCCGACGGGGCCTCAACCATGCAGGTGTTCCTGCCCGAGCGTCCGTCGGGCCGTGCCATCGTAGACTGTCCCGGCGGCGGCTACTCCCACCTGTCCATGCAAAACGAAGGCACCGACTGGGCCAAATGGTTCAACAGCCGGGGCATCGCCTACGGCGTGCTGACCTACCGCATGCCCAAGGGCGACCGCTCTCTGCCAATGAGTGACGCCGTGCAGGCCATGACAACCATGCGCGATTCGGCCGCGGCGTGGGGTGTCAACCCACACGACGTGGGCATCATGGGATTCTCGGCCGGAGGCCACCTGGCCTCGACCACGGCCACACACGCCCCCGAAGAGGCCCGGCCCGACTTCCAGATTCTGTTCTACCCGGTCATCTCCATGGACGAGCGGCTGACCCACAAGGGTTCGGTGACCAACTTCCTCGGCAAGAGCCGGGGCGACAGGAACCTGGTCAAGGCTTTCAGCAACGACCGGCAGGTGCGCGCACACCAAACGCCGCCGGCCATCCTGCTGATGGCGGCCGACGACACGGCCGTGCCACCGGCCACAAACGCCCTGCCCTACTACCTCGCACTGTGCAAGGCCGGTGTCCCCGCTTCCATGCACATTTACCCCTCAGGCGGCCACGGCTTCGGGTTCAGAAAGACGTTCCAGTGGCACAAACAGATGCTCGACGAGCTAGACGCATGGCTTAACAGCCTGTACGTGCCAGACGCCAACGCCGTGAAAGTGGCCTGCATCGGCAACAGCATCACCGACGGCCACGGCATCAAGATGGCCGATGTCAACGGATATCCGGCCCACCTTCAGCAGCTGCTGGGACACGGCTACTACGTGCGCAACTTCGGCATGAGCGCCCGCACACTGCTCAACAGCGGCAACCTGCCCTATATGCGCGAGTCTGTGTGGAAGGAGGCGCAGGCTTTCTGCCCCGATATCGTGGTGATCAAGCTGGGCACCAACGACAGCAAGAACATGAACTGGGACGGCCACTCCAAGGAGTTTGCCAAGGACTACCAGCGCATGATTGACACCTTGCGCGCCCTTCCCTCTAAGCCACGCATCCTGCTGTGTACGCCCATCCGCTCTGCCAGTACCGCCCTGTCGCAGAAATGGCAGATTCGCGACTCGGTCGTAACGTCCGCCATCATACCGGCCATCCGCAAGGTGGCCAGGAAAAACAAACTCCCACTTGTCGACCTCTATCCTGTTGTGAGTACCGACAAGTGGGATATGCAAGCTGACGGCGTCCACCCCACGCCCAAGGGCGCGGCCAAGATAGCTGCGGCTGTGGCGGAGGCCATCAGAAAGTAGCAAGCGGCAAACTACCTGTTTACCCGCTTGATTTCATAGCCAATCTTTGCAAAGGCTGCCGTATAGTCGCTTACGGCAGCCTTTCGCTTGTCGTAAACGATGGTCACCTTCTGGCTGGGCACCGAGGTCACAATGCGCTTGGTGCCCTTCACAAAGCGGATGTTCTGCTTGATTTTGTTCTCACACGCGCTGCAGTGCATCTGCGGAGTGGTGGTCACAACGAGCGTGTCGTTTACGCTCTTCTTGGTCTGTGCGCCGGCGCCAAGCGCGATGAGTGCCATCAAGGCGGCGCCAATCATCCTTTTCATTGTCATATCAGTTTTAGTCCACGGCCATCAGGCCGAAACAAGTAGGTGTTCAAAATCAATTTAATTAACCCAAATCGGTCATTAGATTTCGTCCCGGGTTGCTGTTTGTTTCGTGCAGCTTGCCACGTAAGTGTTGAAGGCATAGCGGGCTATGGCGAAACGCTTGGGAAAGCAATATGCCCCGGGACATCCGTCTCACCGGGGCAACTGCCATTCTGCTTATCTTACAACGTACTTCCTGCCGTTCACGACATACACGCCCACGGGCAAGCGCAACTTGCGAAGCCACTGGACGACATCTCCGTTGCCACAAACATCCTTGCGGACAAGGACACCGGCCATGTTGTAAACGCGTACGACCTTTTGTCCGCTGTCAGCCACGTCGGAAATTCCCGTGGCTGATCTAACAAAAAGTGTGCCATTGACACATTCCAACGCGTAGTTGGGCGCGCTTCCGCCGCTGACCACTATGGGATAGTCGCCCTCGGGCGCGTCGGCCCCGGCTTCACAGGTGGCTGTCGGCTTCTCGGCCAGCACGCTTTCGTCCTCGCCATTCTTAAAGCCGCTGTAAGAAATGACGAAGTCCGGATTGGCCTCGCCGACACTGCGCGAGCAGTCTTCTGCCTTCGCTGTGAGCGGGGCAGGGCGGACAATGAGGTAGCCGTCTTCAAACTCGACACACTCGTCGGTCACGCTCCCGCGCTGAATGTGGATGGGATAGCGGCCAACGGGCGACTTCTCGGTTGCCTCGCACAGCAAGTCTGGCACGCCGCTCACGGCATCGCCCACTGTGGAATAGCCAAACTCCGGATTGGCGTCACCGTAGAGGCGCGAGACATTGCGCACTTTCAGCCGGCTGCCGAACTCCACGATATTGTCAGCCTCTGCCGAAGCGAAGTCAGCCCACTGCTTGGCTGCGGCGTAAACGCCCTTGCAACCCAGCGGCACATAGAGCTTGGTGACAGCCTTGTTGATGCCGCTGAAAACGCTGTCGCCTCCAAGCGCGGGCACCTCCTTTGGATACAGCTTTATCCGTGACAGGCCGTAGCAGTCGCCGAAGCATCCCTGACCGATCAATGTCACAGTTTCCGGGACTGACACCACGGGCAAGACTGAATTTCCGGCGAAGCAATACGGATGCAGCACTGTCACGCCTTCGGGCACGTCTATCTCCCTGTCGCCATGGGGAAGGGCTGCAACCGCCTCCTTGCCATCGGCTGTAAGTACGAGCGAGTTGCGCACTACATAGTCGCGGCCCTCGGCCCGAGGCACATAAACGGAATCGAGACGAGAGCAGAAAGCCCAGGCACCGTCGCCCACCGCCACGAGGTCTTCGGGCAGATAGAGCGCCGTGAGCGTGGTCCGCCGGAAGGCACTGCCGGGCAGCGAGCTGCCCTTCGCGCCGCCAAGGGTGGCCCCCCTCAGGTCGAGCACCCTCAGGTTGCCGGCCGTGCGGAGGCCGTCAGCGTCGCGTCCGGCCATCTCGCGCAAGAAGGAGAGGTCGCTCTCGCTGAGCGTGCCGTCCACTTTCAGCGTGTCATAGTCATACTTGCGCTCATCGCCGACAAGCGCGTGCAGCGTTCCCGGCTGGCTCACACTGAGCGTGTCGGAGCGGCCACCGACCCTGTCCTCAACCTTGATGTCAATGATGGCATCCTGCGACTTCGAAAACGAATAGGACGAGGGGTTGAGCAGCGACAGGTCGTAATAGCCGTCCATACTGCCATTCCAGCCCCAGTTAACGTGGACAAGCCCTTCCTTGTCGTAGCCGTCAACCACAAAGGCATGGCCTCCGAAAGCGTTGTCGTAGCCACCGTACATGACGGGCATCTTGTTTGTAAGCTGGTCGTAGATGAGGTCCATCCAACCTTGGCGGTCATAGTCTTCGCGAACGGCATACCTGGCCGCCTCAATGCCGAAATACTTTCCAAGGCCCTTGGCGGCATCCTCGTAATAAGCAAGGCTCACACTCGTGCCATACTGCATCTTCGATGCCACTCCGCAGTTGCGCATGAGCAGGGCCACAGCGCTGGCCTCGGCCTCCGAATAAGAGCCGCCCGAATAGGAGTCGAGCATGTTGTCCCAGTCAAAGGCGTCTTCGCCGAAATTGACCGTAAACGGTGTCTCGGCATAATAGACCGTGGCCGACCCATTGCCGCGCTCCGGCGCACGGTGGTAGTAAAGCACCTGGGCCATGGCCGTGGCCACACACCCGGTCAGGCAGTGCCGTCCGCTCGAGGCCGTGGGGCACAGGTCTGAGTAGGGCGCCTCCTGCCCCCACTTGCTGCGGCACAGGTAGGGCACGCTCTCAGCGTGCTTCAGCCGGTTGGGCCTTGCGCCGGCAAGGCGCTCGCCGCTGGCTGCCGCAGTGGTCACGGCTTCGTCTACCGCAGCCAGCCACCAGGCAAAGGCGGAGTTTTCCGCCGGGTCGCGGTAGGCCGAGGTGGAGTAGCCGAGCACGGCCGGAGCGACATCGTCGGTAGCGACAACGGCGAAGCCCTGCCGCCCCATGCCGTAGACGGCATAGCCACTGGAAACGCGCAGCTCCTTCACACCGCCTGCCTCGCGGGCACCGGCACCCATTCCGGCCCGCCGGAACAGCCCGGACGCGGCGGCCTTCATCGCGGCCTTGGTGCGCGGCTTGGCGCAAGCCCCATCCGGGACTTGCGCCAGAGCCAGCACTGCAAGCGCCGCCAAGAAGACCTTACGGCAACCCGGAAGGCTGCATGGGCGGCATGCACAGCCAGCCAAACGTTCCATAAAGTTTCTCAACTGCATAACTGTTCCATTTTAAGTCACTTGACAATGAGCTTGCTGCCGTTGACGATGTAAACGCCTTTGCGCAGCTTCTTCAGCGACTTCAAGCCCTTGCCGACAAGACGGCCGTCCGTGGTATAAACATCGAACCTGCCGCTTGCCTCGGCGCCAACGCTCTCGATGCCGGTCACTATCACGGGCTTTGCAGAAACGGCTGCCGACTCGCCATCGGCATACACAGCCGAAACGGCATAGACATGCTCGCCCTCTGGCGCTCTAGCGTCAGAGAATGCCGTTGTGCCGAATGGGATGTAGGCCACTTTCTCGCGGTCGCGGTAGACATTGTATCCCACCGGGGCGTCGGTCACGGCACGGTACGTGAAATCGTCGAGCGAGAAGAAGAACGTGTTTTTGGCCACCGTGTTATGATGCACAGCAAACCGCAGCGCCCCTTCCGGCAGCTCGGCCTCTATCTTGTTCCACGCTCCGTCAGACACCGTGTGTGTCTGGCCCACTTTCACGAAGTCGGCAATTTTGGTCGAGCCGGTCGAGTAAAGCACGTCAAAGGTCTCGGGGAAGTCCGACGATTCGGTCGGATAGTTGCGCGCATAGAACCTCAGGGTCTGGCTCTCTCCCGACAGCGCAGGGCTTATCAGCCAGTTGTCGGCATTGTAGGTCTGCTGCTGGTCAAAGTCACCGCCATACACGTTGGCCAGATACTGCTCGCCGGTGTGGGGCTTGTAGCCAGGGTATTGCGTGGTAAGTCCGTTCAGGGTCTTCTCCGGGTTGAACACGGTGAAGGCATAAGGCTCATGGTAGTGCAGGGCGGTCTTGCCGTTGTCAAATGTCAGCACGGCTCCGGCTTCGCCCTTGTCCATGTCCACTGTCAGCCAGTTTCCGATGTTGGTGGTGTCGCCGCGGTTGTAATCTTCAAAGCTGTCGGTGAAGTTGCGTGAGAATACCAGCGGCGCATTCCATCTCACTTCGACTGCTTGCTCTGAGCCGGAAGCCTCCACGTTGGCCGGCGCTGAAAACTCTTTCGAGAGCAGGTCCATGCTGGCCGAAGCGGTGTTGTTGGTCTCATCGAGGTCGAGTGCATAGTCGACCGCAGCCTTGAGCTCGGCCTTTGAGAAGTTGTCGAACACAGAAGTGGCATAGTCAAACTGGTAGGTGGCACTGCCACCGGCCGGCAGCGCGCCCTTGGCAGACGCCGAGCCTATCTCCTTGCCGTTGGCAGAAAGGGTCACCGTATAGCCGGACGCGGCATTGAGACCGATGTTGCTGACCACCACACTGACCTTGGCCGACTTGCCCTTTTCAACCGATTCGGGAGCCTGTATTGCCGCAGCCAGGTCGTCTTCGAGCACGTCGCGCACCGTCACATTGTCCAGGTAGAGCGGGTCGCCCGAACGTTTTGCAGCCACGCGGAGCTTCAGCACGACAAACCTCTCGGCCTTGTAGGGCCTCATGTCTACGACAGCCTTCTGCCAGGAAGCCTCGCCCTGCGCCGCCGAGAAGTCGGCCACAAGGATGCTGTCGGTCTCTCCGCTTGCCTTGTACACGTCGGCATACAGCTTCAGCCGGTTGCCGGGCTTTGCAAAGTGGTAGAAGCTCAGCTCGGGGTTGACTGCCCCTTGCAGGCTTATCTTGCCGGTGTTCACAGACGCCTCGTCACCGATGAGGTAGGAACGGAACACGAAGCAGCCGCCATCGTTGTCGGACGACTTGTCTGTGTACAGCTCAAACGCGCCTGTCCCTGTTTGCTCCAGCCACCAGAGGTCATACGCCAGCTTGCCTTTTGCAAAGCTGTCGTGGAACGGGAGGGCGTAGGGCTTGCCGGCAACGAGACCCGTTGAATAAGACTCATAGCTCGTTCCGGCTGCATTCTTGGCAGCCACGGCGTACTGGAGCAGCTTTTGCGCGCCGGTACTCGTGTTGATGTCGAAGTCGTAGGACAGGCCCTGCACGCTGTCACGCAGCTCAAGCGTGCCGGAAAGCGCGCTGTCATAGATGTAATACCACACATCCTGCGGTCTCACAATGCCGCCGTTAAGTCCCTTTGCGCTCACCGCGTCCCAGGTCATCTTCACTGAAGACACGTTGTCATGGAGCAGCACGTTCTTCGGCCTGCGGGGCACGTCAACGCCTACGTAGGCCTCGACGGCCACGGAGTCGCCAGGGCCTGCCTCTGAGAAAGCCCTCACCACATAGGTGTTGGCGCCGTTCTTCTCTACGGTGTCGTCAAACTCCAGGGAGGCACCGGGCTTCACGTTGTCGCTGAACACCTTCACTTCCTTGCCTTCGCGCTTTACGGTGACCTTTGCCAGGGAGCCAAGCGCGCCGCCTACCTCGTTGACGGCCGGCGCCTTGAAGCTGACTTTCGCCTTGAGAAGTCCTGTGGGGTCGGGTTCCACCTTGAGGTCGGTCACCGCGCCGGGAATGTCCTGCGACGTGCCGCCGTCAACCGTAATGTCTTTCAGATACAGGTAGTAGCCGTCTTCGGCTGTGCTCAACGCGTGGAAGCCGAGGTAGTAGTCGCCGGTCTCGTTGGCAACCAGCTCGCCCTCAAGGGTCTCGTATTGATTGCGCGAAGTGGAGAAGTCCTTGGCCTCGACAACGCTCATCGTCATGTCTGCGGCAGTGTTGCCACGGCCGGCCTTCACCTCGATGCGCTCGGTATAGCGCGTTCCGTAAGCGCCCACCTTGACACTTATCTTGTAGAAGCGTCCCTTCTCAAGCCTTATGGCTGGCGTGACCAGCCAGTCGTCGGCATCCTTGCTGCCGTAGGAATACCTTGCCATGGACGACCAGTAGGCCCACTTCTTTCCGTCGCCATTGGCGTCGATGACGGTGAAGCGCTTGAACTCGTCGTTCGTGTTGAGCTTTGCCTCGTAGGGCGTGGTGTAAACGTTGCCGAAGACCACCTTGGCTGTCCTGGCCTCCTCGCCGGCTTTCTCGCCGTTGTAAGCCGTCACGGTATAATAATATGTGGTGGCAAACTCGTTCGTCAGTGTTTCTGAGAACGATGTCTCGGCGATGTGCGAAGCGACCTTGACCGAATCGGGATAGCGCACAACGTCATAGACGAGGTCGCCAAGATAGCCGCCGTTCTGCCCCGAGGTGGGCGCAGCCCAGGTTACACTGGCCAGGCCTGTCGCATTGTCAATGTTGAACTTGAGCTTCGTAACCTTTTTCGGGCTGTCGTAGCCCACGAAGGTTTCGAGGCGCAACTTTTCGCTCGTCCCCTCCGAATTGGCTGTCGTGATGGTGAACAGCACCTTGCCGTCGCAGGGCGAGGTGACGGCTGCTTCTACCCGCGCGCCGGGGGCGGCCTTGCCGGTGGCCAGTGTGTCGCGGCCGACTGTCACGCAATAGTCCAGCTCGCCGTCAAGGGCGCCGCCCGCATTGCTCTTTTCGGGGGCAGTGAAAGAAATCGTGCCTGAAAGCGACCCGTTGGGGAAGCTGGCCACAGCGTCCGTGACAGCGGCAGGGGCGGCCGGCGCGCTCGCTGCATCGGGGATATACAGGTCGTAGAACTGCTCGCCATGCTCAAAGTCGGCCACCTTTGACGCCGCGCCCGTTTGCAGGTCTACGGTGTAAAGGGCGGAAGACTTGTCGGCCCGGACAGCCGCCCAGTAGAACACGCCGGTCTCCTGGTCTATCTCTCCCGACTGCAGGTAATACTGCCCGGCCTCGTCGTAGGCCACATTCACGCCTGTCGCGCCCACGAGGGTCTCCTCGCCGGTGGCCGTGTCTATCCGGTAAAGGTTGCCGTCGGTGGCCACGCCATACAGCTTCTGCTCCTTTGTGATTCCAAGTGCTACGTATGTCTTGGCAAGCGTTGAAATGGTTGTGCGCTTAGGGGCAAAGCCCGTATAGTCAATGACGCCGAGTTCTTTCACCGCGGCGTCACCTGCGTTGTAGAACTGCCCGTACACCTTGCCCGTGGCCTGGTCGGTTGCCGTTTCAAGGGCCACCACACCGTCATCGTAAACCGTTTGCGACTTGAGCTTTTTCCAGGTCTTCACGTCATACTGGTAAAAATAAACGGAAAGGCCGTAATCGGTCTTTTTGTAGTTCACCAAGTTCAGCTTTCCGGCAAACAGCGAGCCTTTGCCGTTTGCCTGCATCCCCGACTGGGTGTATCTGGCCGTCTGGGCAGCGGGCGAAGTGGTGTCGAAACCGTAGATGCCTTGCTCCGCCGTCTCGCCGTTCCAGTCGGAGCGGTAGACGAGGTTGCCCCACAGCTCGCGGCCGGAGGCCGTCACAAGCCGGCGCCCATTGCCGTCGCGCAACGGCGCCAGCGCCCTGGCCTGCCTGGGCAACGCACTGTTGGCGCGCAGCTGTTGCAGCCCGCCGGGCACATTCTTCTTTGCCAACGCCCTGTCTAACACAAACAGGTTTGACATCTTCGACGGCTCGCGCGACGCCCCACCCCATTGCTCCGCAGAGCTTTTGGTGGTGCCGGGCGAAGCCTGTGCAAGCGATTCCGCAGGCACGCAAGCCGCCAGCGCCAGCGCAAAAAACAGTAGTTTTTTCTTCATTTGAACAAACGTTTAATTGAATTGGTTTTGTTATTTTTTGATTTATTGTTTCTTTTGATTTGTCAGCAATCAGCAAGCAGGCGGCAACAACAGGCAAGCTGCACCAGCCCCCGCTTCAATCACCGGCATCATACAAAGGTAAACATATAATTTGACCTTTCCGCCCTTTTCAGCTTTTTTCACCTGTAGCACGCGAATTTTAACGGTCGCACAATCGCACTGAAACACATTTGCAGCCGTTTTGTAATTTCTTTGCATTGCATTACACCCAAAAGAGGGCCTTGTCAGCGACTGGCCAGGGGCATTTTACCGCACCCTGCTGGCGGGAAGAACCGGGCAAACGCACTTTGTCCGGCCTGGGCTTGGGAAATCTTACCTGTTGTGCAACGGCAAGCGCACTCAGTCAGTTCCGCCAGCAGGTTCTTCAACTATCTCCTTGAAAAGCGTCCACGGCTCACCGGCACTGACATAATTGGCCTTTGCCCCCTGTGGGACATAAAGGGTGCAGGCGTGCTCCTGCCACAAGTAAGACCTTTGCATCTTTGGCGGTGTCACCGACTTGAAATGCAGCTGGCTGAGGCGGCAGCCTTCGAACGTGCGCGAATTGATCTCCCTTACGCTCGCCGGAACCGTCAGACTGGTTAGCAGAGGGCATTCCAAAATGGCGTCTATCTTTCGGAGTCCCTCATGCAGAATAAGCTTTTCGAGCAAGGGCAAACTGTTGTCCCCAACATAGAACGTCAGCTCGCTGAAGTACAGTTCCAGGGTCTTTATGCCGCTGCACGAAGCCAACAAAACCAGTGCCAAAAGCAACGCCAGCAAGCAGAAGCACGCTGGCCGGACTGACTTGAAAGGTGCCGCTGAATGTTTGTTCTCCATGTTGTGTGTGATTTAGACAGATGCCTAAGGTTTCTCGAACTTGACCCGGATGCCCACATAGGCCATTGCGCCCTCGGTGGGGCCCCATATCTGGGTGGCGTCGAAGGCGGGCGCCCAGGGGTTGTCAGCCCCGGCTATGGGGCGGGCCATCTTGTAGCCGGTGAGGTTCTCGCCGCCGGCATAGACGGAGAAGTGGCGGAAGTCTCGGGTGACCTGTGCCTGCAGCTGGAAGTAGGCGGGGTAGGCGGTGCGGTCGTAAAGCTCGCCGCCGCCATTCAGGTGGCCGGTCACGTCGAAGTGCCACAGCTCCATCGGGGTCTTGTAAGACAGGGTGAGCAGTCCCTTGTAGCGCGAGGTCAGCGGCTGGCGGCGGAGCGTTCCGTCATAGGTTGTCCGCACGTCGTTGAGGCGGAAGGCGGCGGTGGCTGTCAGCCCCTCGAGCAGGGGGCAGGTGGCATCCACCTGCATGGTGTGGCTGTAGCTGCGGCCGTCAAGGTTGCCGAACACCACGGTGTGCGCGCCCATGGCTCCGTCGACGGTGGCCACCATCTGCCGGATGAAGTGGGTGTAGTAGTACTCGGCATTCAGCTCGAGCGTCTTCTCGCCCAGCGGCACGTTGAGCTGGGCCGACAGGCCGCAGTTCCAGGCCTCCTCCTGTTCAAGGTGCGGGTCGGCGTAGAAGGTGCGGCCGCTGGCCAGCATCGGCACGTTCTCGGCCAGGGCGTGGGGGGTGCGGTAGCCCTTGCCGGCAGAGGCGCGCAGGGTGAGCGGCCCGAAGGGCGAGTACTTGACGTGCAGGCGCGGCGTGACAAAGGAGCCGTAGAGGTCGGAGCGGTCCCAGCGGATGCCGGGCATCACGGTGAGCCGGTCGGAGGGCTTGTAGGTGTACTGCGCGTAAAGGCCGGCGGTGGTCTCTGAGGGCGAGAGGATGGGCTGCAGGTTGCCGCTGAACGTCTCGTCAAAGTGGTCGTGGTTGAGCGAGGCGCCCACCGACAGGCTGTGGCGGTCGGTGATGTCGGTCTCGAACATCAGCTGGGCGTAGCCGTTCTTCTGGTCAACGCCATAGCGGCGGTTGCCAAACAGGTAGCCGGCATCGTGCCACGAGCCGTGCAGCATCAGCGCCAGGCTGGAGTTGTGGCTGTCGCGGAACAGCACGGCGTTCTTCCACTGCGCCTCATACCTGTCGGCTCCCACGTGTACGGCATAGCGCGGCATGTCGCGGTGCGCCCGTCCGTGGTGGCTCGTGCCACTGTTGCGCTCGTCGCGGAGCAGCCGCACGGACAGCTGCGAGATGAACCCGGGGGCAAAGTAGGCCCAGCGGTGCATCAGGTTGTACTGGCGCACCTTGGGCATGTCCATGAAGCCGTCACCGTTGCCGTCGTGGTCGCGCTGGCGGTTCTCATAGTGCAGCAGCACACTGGTAGACAGGCGGTCGGACAGGTGGACGCTGGCATCGGCGTTGGCCTCGAGCTTGGCCTGCGAGTCAAAGTAGAGGTTGCCGCGCACCCCGTCGGTGCCCTGGGGCTTGAGAAACTCGATGTTTATCTGGCCGGTGGTGCTCTCGTAACCGTTTTTCACGCTCGACGCGCCCTTGGACACCTGGATGGACTGCATCCACGGCCCGGGCACATAGCCCAGGCTGTAAGGTAGGCTGGCGCCGCGCAGGTTGGGGATGTTCTCGGTGAGCATCTGCACATAGGTGCCGCTCAGGCCCAGCAGCTTGATCTGGCGCGCGCCGGTGGCGGCATCGGCATAGTTGACGTCGACCGAGGGACTGGCGGTGAACGACTCGCCGAGGTTGCAGCATGCCGCGCGCAGCAGCTGGCCGGAGCCTATCAGCTCGGTGTTGGTGGCCAGGCGGTCCATCCGGGTGCCGTGGGTGGCGTTCACTACCACACCCTTCAGCTTCACCGACATGTCAGTGCTGTCGGTCTGGGCATGGACTGCTGTAGCCGTGAAAACGGCCGGCAAAAGGAGTGCTGTTATCCGCATAACTTCATTTCTGTTGCAAGGGCAATGGCGTTTTTTATCACCGCCTCGCAGTTGTCTCACGCATTTGCTCATTCTGTTTCCGTCCATAAGACCAACCCTTTCACTGGCCGAAACAAGCCATTGCATAAACTGGTTTTCAACCGGCCAAACGCTCTTTTCAGCCAAATTAGCTCACCATTCCAGCCAGCCCAGCTCACCATTACGGCCCTTTCAGGGTAGAGTCTGCGGACGGGTCGGGGCGGCGGCTCACGCCATCGTGACACCGTTCGAACCCGGCGCAAAAGTAATGATAATCGTTGAAACGGCGGACTTTCGCAAGCTAAAAAAACAAAACGGTGCGTTCCGTAACGCCAAACGCTTCATCCCGGCTCGCGAAACGGTGCGTTCCGGCTCGCGAAACGGTGCGTTCCGTAACGCCAAACGGCCCGCTTCGCAGGGCGAAGCGGGCCGTTTGGCAAGCTCGAATGAGCGTTTTATGAAACCGGCGGGCCTGGCACGGTGACGCAGACCACCCGGCTGAACAAGGCGCGAGCCTGTTCGCCGCACCGGGATGCAGGTGTCAGCACGCCTGCCGGCACTGCCTGTGCGGCAGGGGTCACTTGTAAGGCAGGTACCAGTTGTTGGGGTCTGCCAGGTCGACGGCCGGGTTCTTGTACTCCAGCTTCTTCTTCAGCCACAGGCTTCCGAAGTTGGCGCCGTAAAGACCGGCCTCATTCTTGTGGCGGGCCAGGCGCATCAGGTCGTAATAGCGGGTGCCCTCGAAGGCCAGCTCCAAGGCATACTCGTCGCAGAGCAGGTCTTCGACAGCGTTGACGGTGTCGCTCTTGGTGTACTGCGAGGGGTCGCCGGCCACATTGTAGGTGTCGGCGATATACGACAGTTTCTGTCCCACCACAGTTGCAAACTGGTAGGGTGAGAGACCGGGCGTGTAGTTGCCGTTCTGTGACTCATAGTCCGACGTCCAGCCGCAGCCACGCTGGTGAATGCCATAGGTGTTGGTCTTCAGGAACTTGTCGGCAGTGGCATCGGTAATCAGGGGGTAGACATTGGTCAGCAGGTTCTTGCTGTCCTGCGTGATGTAGCCGCCGAAGTCGGTCGTGCCATAGTCAAGGACAGACTGGTTGATACCGTCTTTCAAGATGGCGAAGGCGAGGTCGGGATGGCCCATGCGGTTGAGCGCCTCGGCCAGGTGGAGCCACACGGTGGCCGTGCGGTAGAGCGACACGCTGGCCTGCGACAGCTTGGGTATCCACACCTGCACAGAGTCTTCGCCGTAGCTCACCCGGTCGCAGATGGAGGGGAAGCGGGTGTCGCCCACCTTGGCGGTCACCACGGTGTTCTTGTCGTTCTCGACATAATAGTAGCTCAGGGTGTCCACCAAAGTGGTGAAGCTCTGGGAAGCCTTGAGCTGCACCTGGTCGAGGCGCGGGGTGGAGCGGTTGAACTTCTGCGTGCCATAGAAATCGTAGCCGAAATAGGTAGGCAGCGAGGAAGTGACACCCTTCAGGCGGTTGACGGGCATCTGCACCTTGGTGATGCACTCCTCTTCCTGGTTGGCGGCAAACAGCTGCGAATAGCCAATGGTTTTCTGCTGCTCAGGCGCATTGGAGACGTCGGTCGGCATCCGGTCGGTATAGTCCATGCGGGGCAGATCCGTGAGCGAGGCGCGCGCGCCGACGTGGAGCTGGGTAGCCTCGGCCACCTGCGAGAGGAAGGTGACATAATACTTCACTGCGTTGGGATAGTCGTTGGCTTCAAGGTAGAGGTCGCCAAGTATCACGTCGACGGGGATGTAAAAGAGGTTGGAGTTCATCCTGTAGTTCTGTCCCCAGTTGGTCGAGCCAAGGTCAAACTGCCCGTGGTCGGGGCAGGGGGTGCCGGAATACTGGGCGAGGTCGGGCGCAAGCTCGGCTACGATGCCCGCAAGGTCTTTCTCCTCGAAGCGGGTTGACTCAATCTGCGAGATGGTGGTGAGCGGCGTGGTGACAAAGGGCACCTTGCCGTAGTTGCGCGCCAGCTGCAGGTAAGCCCAGGCACGGATGGCCTTGATGGCCACATACTCGTTTTTGACCACCTGGGTGCTTCCGGTCATCAGCGAGGTGTCACGGTGGGCAATGTAGTAGTTGCAGTTGTTTATCACACGGTAGTACTGGTAGGCGCTGTCGTAGCGGTTGGTCGTTCCGGCGGCAAAGCGGGCCAGTTCCTGCAGGTTCTTGTCGGTGACGCCGGGCATCACGTCGACAAGGTCGCCACGCATCTCGCCCTGCAGGTAGTACTGGTCGGTAACGGCCTGCATGGCCTGCAGCACGCCAAAGGCGTAGTACATGGAGTCGGTCTTCTGGTCCATGTCGGGGTCGAACAGCCGCTGCGAGCTGTCGGTATCGAGCATATCGGAGCAGCCGGTCACGGAACCGAGCCCGAGCATGGCTGCGATTGCTATAACAATTTTCTTCATATCGAGGTTTTTACAAGTTAATCTTTACGCCAAATGTGAACGAGCGGCTCTGGGCCAGTGTGCCACAGTCGATGCCCTGGTAGTAGACACTGTTGCCAATGCTGAACTCGGGGTCGTTGCCGGTGTACTTGGTGAGGGTGAAGAGATTCTGCGCCTCGGCCCATACGGTGAGGCCCTGCAGCCAGGTCCATGAGCCGGGGACAGGCACGCGGTAGGCGAGGTTCACCGTCTTGAGGCGCAGGTAGCTGCCGTCCTCAATCCAGCGGTCGCTGAAGCGGTTGTTGCCCATGGGGTCGCCGTAGTTCACCCGCGGCAGGTCGGTCTGCTGGCCCTCGTAGCGCCAGTGGCCCACCTCGGCCACCTGCTGGTTGTAGAGCGTGGAGCCTGAGTTGAGGATGGTGCGCTGGTAGTTGAACACATCGTTGCCCAGGCTGTAGTTGAAGCCGAGGCTCAGCGTGAGGTCTTTCCAGTTGGCAGTGGCAAAGATGTTGCCGTAGATGTCGGGGTTGGGGTCGCCGATGACCGTGCGGTCGCTCTCGTCGATGCGCCCGTTGCCGTCGAGGTCTACAAAGTGTATGTCACCGGCCATGAAGTTCTGGCGTGCTCCGGCGGCATCCTCAATGTAGAGGTAGCTGCCATCCTTGCCGGCCGCCTTGGCCTGGGCGTCGGTGGCAAACACGCCGGCGGTCTTGTAGCCGTAGAACAGTCCAACGGGGTTGCCAACGGCAGTGAGCATGGTTGCGCCGTAGACATCGGTCTCGAAGTTGCCGGCAGGCAGCTTGGTCACCTCGTTCTTGTAGTGTCCCACCGAGGCGCCCACCTCGACACGCCAGTCCCTGGTGACCACGGGCTTGGCCGTTACGGCCACCTCGTAGCCGGTGTTGCGCAGCTCGCCGCCGTTGCACCAGTAGTTGTTGATGCCGGCCACGGGGTTGCTGAAGTTCTGGAGGGTGAGCAGGTTGGTGGTGTTGTGGACAAAGTAGTCAACGCTCACGCCCAGGCGGTTGTTGAGGAAGCGCGACTCCAGGCCAATGTTCCACTTTGCGGTAGATTCCCACTGGATGTTGTCATTGCCGATGTTGGTGAGCTGGAGGCCGGTCTTCTTGTCATGGAAGCGCACGGCGCTGAAGCTGCTGCGGGCGGCATAGTTGTTGATGTCGTCGTTGCCGCTGATGTCAAAGCCGGCATTCAGGCGCAGGTAGTTGACACCGCTCCCCTGGGGGAACCAGGCCTCGTTGGTGAGCACCCAGCCCAGCTGCACGCTGGGGTACAGGGCCCACTTCACGCCAAACAGGCCCAGGCCGTCGGCGTTGTCGCCGAAGCGGCTGTTGGCCTCGCCCAGCAGCGACACCGTGGCGAAGTAGCGGTTCATGTAATTGTAGTCTACCGTGCCATACCACTGGATGTTTTTCCACACGTCGTTCACGCCGTCGGTGTTGCCGCCGCTGGCACTGAGCTGCGGGTTCTTGTCGTCGGTCTGGGCGGTATAGTCGGTGATCAGGCTGTTGGCCTCAAATGAGAAGTTGTTGTAGCGGAAGCCAGCCGTGGCCGAAAGGCCGTGGGCGCCATACTGCTTGTTCCAGTTGGCAAAGGCTCCCGCCGCAAGGTTGCGCTCCTCGGCAAAGAGTGAGCCTACCTTGGCGTAGACGGTTCCGATGCCATCAATCTTGAACGGGGGCACACCCTCGTAGGGGCGGTAGTAGCGCTGGGTGTTGCGGTTGAGCATATAGCTCACGTTGGCACCCACCTTGAGGCCGCTCTTGAACGTGTAGACCGGAGCGAGGCGCACGGTGAAGTTGGTGTTCTGCACAATGTTCTTGTTGTCACCCTTGCCGTTCTCAATGATAGCCACAGGGTTGGCCAGCGAGTACTTGGTGCCGTTGTCAATCTGGCTGAACAGGTCGTCGTAGCTGCTGAGCAGGCTGGTGAAGCCGCCAACGCGCTTGTTGTACTGGTAGGGGGTGACCAGCGGCGACTTGATGGCAGCCAGGCTGGTGGGCGACGTGATGGTGCTCTGCGAGAAGTCAATGGGGAAGCCGTCATCATAAAGCTCGCTGTTGGTGCGGGCGATAGAGATGTCAAACTTGGTCTGCAGCCCCTTGAACACCTCGATGTCGGTGTTAAAGCGGAGGTTCATGCGGTCGAAGCCCGTGCTCTCAACGGTGCCCTCGGCATCCATATAGCCCACTGAGAGGTTGTACATACCCACATCGTCGCCACCCTGCACGTTGATGCTGTAATTCTGGGTGAGGGCATTGCGGTAAACGTAGTCCTGCCAGTCGGTGTCGTTGTGGTAGATGTTGTAGTAATAGCCGTTGGGGTCGTCGTTCAGGAAGCGGAAAGCAATGTTGCGGCCTTTCAGCTCTGACATTGTGCCGAGCATTTCGGTGGCATACGTGCGGTACTGCGCGGCGTTCATCATCGTCTGTGTCTGCGGGACAAGGCTCACACCCACCGAGATGTTGGCGTCGATGCGGGTGGCCATGCTGCGTCCGCGCTTGGTGTCGATGAGAATCACGCCGTTGGCGCCGCGCGCGCCGTAAAGGGCTGTGGCGTTTTTCAGCACAGTGACTTTCTCGATGTCATCGGTCGAGATGTTGGCCAGCATATTGTTGAAATGGCCGGCGTGCAGCGACGAGCGGCTGTACTGCATGTCCAGCTCCACCCCGTCAAGGACAATGAGGGGCTGGCTGTTGGAGTTGATCGAGTTGAGACCGCGCACAAACATGGCGGCTCCGCCTTCGGCAAAGCCCGAGCGCAGGATGGAGCGGACGTCGGCGCCGAGCGTGTTGCCAATCTCCTGGTCGATGGTGGCGGCTGTCTGGGACGACACGAACTCGCGCTTGGCGGTAATCTCGGTTCCCTTGCCGTACATGGGGCGGAACTTGTCGCTGAGCATCTCGATGGCAATCGTCCGGGTCGAGTCGTAGGCGGCGACGCCAACCTGCTGCGACATGAACGATTCTGAGTGTACATAAAGGCTTGTGACGCTGGCGGGCACCTTGATGGTGAACGTTCCGTCGTCATCGGTCATGGCGGTATAGCGGTTGTTGCCCAGCGCCTGCAGCTGGATGCCGGCCAGCGGCATCTTCGAGGCATGGTCGACAACTTTGCCCTTGAGGGTCTTCATTTGGGCCAGGGCAGGCATCGCTGCGGTCAGGGCCAGGGCGCAGAAAGCCAGTCTGAGACTCGGCCTGCGCTGTGTATTGGTGTCGGTTGTGATTTTCATCGTCATTGCTCATTGGATTTGGAAAGTTCAACCGGCACAAGGATGATACCGGCTACACGCAGGTCGCGGACATAGGTTTCCTTTGACTTGTTGTCCAGCCTCGGGAATGTTATCTTGACATAGGGATAGCAGCTCTCAAGACCCGTGTAGGAAACAGGGAACGTAAAGTCGCCAAGGTAGATGGGGTCTACCTTGTCGAGGCTGTTCTTAAAGGCCCACTCGCCAAGCTTGGCGGCAGTGGTCTTCGGCCCCTTGGAATCACCTTCGGGGTTGGTGGGATGGAAGAAGTGGTCCTTGGTTTCACCCTTTGCGGGGTCGTAATAGCTGAGCGAGGCGTTGAAAAGGCTGGGCTTCATCTCCGCATCGGGGTCGTAGGCGGCATAGTTGGCGTCGGCACAGGGCGGCACTATCACGCAGTAGATGCTGTATTTCGTGGAGAGCACCCCACCCTGCAGGTTGAAGTAGGCAATCATGTCGCTCATGGTCTTGGGCTGAATCCAGCTGAACTTGAGCCCGTCTTCCAGGAAGTTGGCCATGTCAACGTGGGGGATGTCAATCTCCTCAAGCCCCTCGCGCAGTGTCCTGGCCGTGATATACTGGGGCACAGAAGCGTTCTTGTAGGCCGACATCCTGTACGAGCTTTGCAATACCGGGTTGTACCACTCCCACGAGCGGAAGGCCAGGCTGTCCACAACGCGCAGCTCGCCGTTGCTCATCTGCTCAGTTTCACCCACCTGGCGGGCCAGGATTTCCTGCGGATGGCTGTACTTTGTCCTGGTGGTGCTGTACAAGGTGTCGGCAAAGCTGTTGCCATCAACGAGCCACTTGTTGTATTGGTTGTTGTTGCTGTAGTACAGGCCGGAGGCCAGCGTGAGGCAAGTGAGCGAGTCAGACAGGTAGGCGGCATTCACCTCCTGCTTCACATCCTCGGTCTTCAGCACGCCGTTTTGCATATAAACCTTCTCGGACTTAATGACGCCCTTGCCATAGCTGAGCGTACTCTTGATGGCAGCATAGGCAGTGTTCCAAGCCTCGTTGGTGGGCACGAACACGGTATAGGTGCTGTCCTCGCTGTCCAGCTTGGCGTCGAACCGCCTGAGCATGGTGTTGCTCACAATCATCACCGAGTCCTCGTAGGTCTGCACGCCGTTGACAATGGGACCGGCCACGCTGTTCTCCTCGTCAAGCACACTCTGCTCATAGCGCAGAATGTAGGCCGAGAGGGAGTCAGCAGCCTTGTTGGCCGTAAGGTACTCGTAGAAGTTGGGGCGGTAGATGGCCTCGCCGTCCAGCAGGTGCATCACGCCGTTGCGCCCGGCCACGTTGGCCTTGCCGACGGCCACGCCGCCGAATTTGGCATCGGCCGAAGTGCCCTTGAAGTCATAGGTCTTCTCGTTGAGCGTGGTGATGCGCTCGTCAACCGGCGCCGAGATGTAGTGGTTGTAGTCGGTGATGTGGTTCTCGACAAACTGGAAGCGCACCGTGGCGCTGTCGGCCGCCTCCCATTTGGCATGGTCGAACTTGCCGTTGAGCGGCGCCCACACTGTGTAGAAGCGCGAGGAGGACAGCAGCTTGTCGTAGCCGCTCTTTTTGACGAGGGCGGCAAACTGCGAGAGATCGGCATTGCCGCTGATGTTTTCCCAGAGGCTTTGAGAGGCCGAGGGAAGGCGCTCGCCCGGCACCTCGTTGTAATCGTCGAAGTCGGAGCAGGATGAGGCGGCCAGAACCGCAGCCATCATCGTGATTCCTATATAATGGTAATGTTTCATTGTTGCTTTGATTAAAGTGGGGTTAGGGATTTAGTACCAGTCTTCCGAATATTGGTCGTTGTTCACCACGCTTGTGGGCACCATTTCGATGAAGTCAAGCTGCCACTTGAGGTCGGGATCCTCGATAACACTCTTGATGCGCAACCAGTGGTCGTCGCTCTGGCGGTAGCGGTCGGTACCCAGAATCAGGCGCAGCGTGACAACGTTGTCACCACGGCAGTTGGCACCCTCCTCGTCGCCCGCGGACACATTGGAACCGCCAAAAAATCCAAACGGGGCACGCATATAGCCGCGGTTGCGCATAGCCTGGTCGGTGGCCACACCACGGTCGTCCTCCTCGTAGAACTTGGTCCAGCCAATGAGGGGGTCGTCTGCATCGATACGCACATCCAAGGGGATGCCCATGGCCACCATCGAGTTCTTGGCGCTGCTGTTGCCCATGTAGAACTGCATCATGCCGCCATGCTTCATCGGCGAGTAGAAGATGCGGAACTCGTAGTCGCCCGTGGGCACGGGGGGGATGCGCACGGCAAGGTCGTAGCTGCTGCCCCAGCCCTGGAATGCATCTCCCTGATAGGCGCGGTACCAGCCCTTTACGTTGATACGGAGCGCGGTGGTGTTGCTGTAGCACACCACATTGTCAAAGAAGTTGAGGGGGAAAGCGATACGCGCGCCTGTGATTCCGCCACTCAGTTCCTTGGCCTCGTTCATGGTCATGTAGCGGAAACCGTTGTTGATAATTTCCGGGAGGAACGTGTACGAGTCAAAGCGCAGACGCTCCTTGAGCACGCCGTTGGGCACCTTGCTGTCGTAAACCAGCATGCTCTTGAGCGGAATGATGTAGCCATTGCGCGTGGCCGACTTGTCCTTGATAGACTCATCGGGGTTCTGCACCTCCACGCCCTCAGACTCAATGGGGTGCATGGCGTCCGACCCGTAGGTGCCCACCTCGTCGGTCAGGGTGTTGTTGCGCACCCAGCGGTTGATAAATATCCTGGAGCCCTTCGTGTTGCGCGGGTTCCATATCTTCATCAGGGTGTGCGGCAGCATCGTCTCATAGTAGTCGTAAGGCTCGCCACCGTTACAGTAGTTCCACTTCACCCCGGCGGGAGGGTTCTGGTTTCCGCTGCCCGGCTTGAGGAACACCAGCTGGTTGTAAGGCATGCCGCAGTAAAGGATGTGGTAGGCCACAAACATGTTCAGCACGTTGAACCGGTTGGTATAGTCATCGCCCTGGCTCACCTGGATGCCCTTTTCCGACACATAGTCATACCAGCCGGCAGCGCCGCCGTACACCTTCTTGCAGTATTCCACCAGGCCGTCAAAGCCTGTCTGGGTGATGCCCTCGGCCTTGAAAGCCTTTTCCATCACCTCGTCGCTCTCGGCAAACACGGTGTATTTCACGTCACAGTTCTTGGGCCAGTAGCTCTCCTTGTTGCCGTCGGACACATCCTTTGCGTCATTCAGCTCATACTGGATGACCTTTCCGGTCTCGTCAACCTTCTGTGTGAGGCTGACCGAGTCCGAGAGGCCGGTGCGCCGCATGGCCTCCGCAAAGATGGAGAAGCCGTCAAGGCCGGCGAACACATCGGAGATTTTGCTGTTGTTGCGGGGCACCACCTTGTCCAGCCGGTAGAGGATGCCGTTGCTGGCCTCCACCTCGCCGCTCACGTCGTTGCTGCCCAGGATGCGCGCCTGGCTGTTGAGCAACACCAGGCCCTCGCTGTCCACGCTGCTCGTTATGGAGCGGCGCAGCATCGTTGTGATGGTCTTGCCGCTTCCGCCGAGGTCGCTCAGCTGCTGGGGCGTGGATACCAGGTGGTACAGGGCGATGTCATTGCACAGGCTGTCCGACAGTCCCTCGAGTGAGTTCTCGGTCATCGAGTTGTGGTTTTCGCTTGTCTTGTCGTTGTACAGGCTGTCGATGTAGGATGCCACGGCCCGGTTGTTCGGTGCGAAGCAGGTGTACTGGCCGTACGACTTCATCATACGGTCCATGCCACTGCGCTGCAAGATGTAGTTGAACGAGGCCAGCGAGGTGTCGTTGTCTATCATCGCGCCAATGGTCTCCTGGGTCTCCGTGAAGCGGCTCGACTCGTCAGGCTCCGGGTTACAGGCCGCGAAGACGAAGGCCGCGAAGGCCATTCCGCCAACAATTTTCTTATTTCTGATGATATTCATAGCTGAAAAGTCCTAAATCTTTGTTCGTTAATTCACTCAGTTCTCATCGGTGTACATCGGGTTCTGGCGCAGCCAGGGCTTGCAGGTGATGATGTCCGTATGGGGGATGGGCAGGTAGAGGCGCGGTTCCTCCTTCATCTTGTTGGTTCGCGCGCTGCCGTTGTCATACTTGCTTCCGACGATATCCAGGAAAGTCTGGTAGTTCTTCATGTAAGATCCCTGGTCGGCGAGCATGGTGGAATAGCTGCACGGCGTGTCCTGGTGGCGGTAGTTGTAGCGCAGCAGGTCAAACCAGCGCTTGCCCTCGAAGCAGAGCTCGCGCATGCGCTCCTGCAGCACGAGGTTCTCCATCCTGCTGGCGTCACGGGCCAAGCCCTCGCCATAGAGCGCTGCCGACCACTGGCTCTCGTCAAGCGACCGCTTGTAAACCTGGTTGACCAGCTCCAGCGCAGCCTTCAGCTTTTCGCTGTTGGCCGTGGCTGTCTCTTCGTCTGCCTCCTCGGGGGCGTTGTTCACCTGGGCCACAAGGGCCTCGGCTTTCATCAGCAGCACGTCGGCCAGACGGTAAATCAGGAAATTCTGGGAATACTGGTTGAACGGACGTAGGGTTATAAAGGCGCTGGACCCCTTGGATGGCGGGGTGCCTCCCGTATAGTAGGCCTGGGTTGAGGTGAACTTGCCCACATTGAAAGAGGTGGCTGTTCCGCTGCCCACGCCCACGCAGTTGTTCCAATAGCGCGCGTCATACTGGTTGAGATAAATGGCATCGGTAGCATCACCGGTCGAAGAGCTCTTCAGGCTTCCGAAGTTCATTGTGGCCTGCAGGAATGGGGCGCCGCTTCCATTGCTGGTGTTGCTGTAATACAGCTGGGCCAGCGCATTCCAGGTGTCCGAGTTGCCGCTGCTGTAGTTGTTGTAGTTGTACTGCACCTCCAGGATGCTCTCCTCCGAGTTGCCATTGCCATAGAGGTCGGTGAAAGCCGCACCGCCGAGCGTCATCGGGTAGTCCAGCTTCTGGATGGTGCCGTCGCTGGCCTGCTGGCTCTTCTTCGAGGCAATCACCTTGTCGCAGTAGTCCACGCACGCCTGGTAGTCGGCGTCGCTGTGAAGCACCGAGCCGCGCCACAGGTAGATGTCGGCCAGGATGGTCTGGATGGCATCCTTTGTTATCAGGCCCACGCGCTTCCACCCCGTCATCTGGGCAGACAGTGCGTTCTTCTCGGCCTCCTGCAAGTCACTGATGCAGCGCTCGAGCACCTCTGTCGGAGGCAGCTGGGGAATCACCATGTTCTGGCTGGAGGTCATGTAGGCCGTTGTGGTATAGGGCACATCGCGGAACGTGCGCACCAGGTAGAAGTAGCACAAGGCCCTGAGCGCCAGCATCTGCGAGCGGTCTGTCAGGTAGTCGCCCTCGGTGTAGGCGGGGTCGATGTCCATCACGCCAGGCGCCTTGGCCAGGACGATGTTGCAGTAATTGATGACCGTGTAAATGGAAGCCCAGTTGGAGAACATGTTGGTGGTTTCGATGTTCACCTCGTAAATCTGGTTCAGGGCAATCATCGTGCTGTTCGAGGCGCTCACGCCCGAGTTGGGCTGCAGCTCGTCCGAGCGGAAGTCGCCCCACACCATCAGCCGCTGCTGCACGGGGTTGGAGGCAAACTGCTGCATGGCTCCGTCGACCATCAGCGACACGTCCGACTTGGACTTCCAGAAATCCTCGTCAACGGTCTTGTCGTTGGGCAGCAGTTCCATGTCCATACAGGAGCTGGCGAGGAGCGCGCCCATTATCATTGAAAGATATTTTTTCATGCTACAAGTCATATTTAGAATCCAATGTTAATACTTGCGGTAAACTGCTTTGAGCGCGGAGTCTGCGAGTTGTCCGAAGCCACGCCGTAACCCTTGGGCGACACCTCGGGGTCTGTGCCGCTATACTTCGTCCAGCAATAGAGGTTGTCCATGGAGAAGTAGAGCTGCAGCTGGTTGAGTCCGAACCGCTTGATGGTCTTTTTCGGGAACGAGTAAGCCACCTGGAGGTTCTGGAAGCGCACAAACGAGCCGTCCTCCACATAGCGGTCAGAGCCTTGCCAGTTGTAAGCCGTGTTGTACATGGCGCGCGGCATGGGCGTGTCGTCGCCGTCCTTGCGCCAGCGGTAGTTCACCGTCGCGCTCTGGTTGTAGGTTGTGAACATCTTTTCCAGGTCCATCCGGGCGAAGTTCACCACCTTGTTGCCGAAGCGGTACATGAAACGTCCCTTCACGCTGAAGTTTCCGTATCTGAGCGTCAGGTTGAATCCGCCGTTCACCTTGGGCTGCGAGCTGCCGAGGTACACCACGTCAAGCTGGTTAATCTGGCCGTCGTGGTTGATGTCCTCGTAAATGGCGTCACCGCCCTGGAACTGGTAAGTGGTGCTGCCCTCGTCATAGTTGTATACCAGCCGCTTGGGCTTGCCTGTCTCCTTGTCCATGAGCACACGTCCGTTGGCGTCGGTTGCCACGGGGGCCGTCCAGCCGCTGGCCAGCTTGTCGTTGATCCAGGCCTCGTACTCGCCTGTGGTCAGTCCGTTCTCCTTGCGGTAGTTCTCCAGATACTCATACGAGTACTGGTAGACGCCCTTGTAGCGGAAGCCGAAGATGGATCCGAGCGCGGCGCCCAGCTGCACGCGCTGCACATACGAGCCGCGCGAGGTGGCAGTCCAGTTGTTGGAGTTGTTCAGGCCGGCCAGCACCGTCTCGTCCATCTCCGTGAGCTTGTTCGAGTTCTGGGCCACGTTGAAGCTGGCGCTCACCGAGAACTTGCCCCTCTTGATGAAGTCGCGGGCGTTGAAGTTCATCTCCCATCCCTCGTTCTTCATCGTTCCCACGTTGGCGTAAGACAGTGTGGGGAAGCCGGTCATTGTCGGCACGCTCAGGTTTGACATCAGCAGGTCGGTGGTCTTCTTGTTATAATAGTCAAAGTCAATCTCGTACTTGTTGTTGAACAGGCCGAGGTTGAAGCCGAGGTTGTACGACTCTGTCTTCTCCACGTTCAGGTCGTCCAGCTTCATGCCGTCAATCGAGGCCACGGGCACCCAGCCCACGGTGGGTCCGTACTCTGCGCTGCTGGTGTTGTAGCTGTTATAGAAGAGGTAGTCCTTGGAGGGCTGACGGCCCACGATACCCCAGCTGGCGCGGAGGCTAAGCAGGGACACCGCGCTCTGCAAGGGCTTGAAGAACTTTTCCTCGCTCACGTTGTAACGCAGCGACACACCCGGCGAGTAAACCCACTTGTTCTTCGGGCCGAGGCGCGACGTACCGTCCATACGCAGCGAGAAGTTGGCCACGTAACGCTCCTTGTAGGAGAGGAAGCCGTTGAACAGCAGGTTCTGGCTGTTGTACTTCGAGCTGCTGCTGGTCATTGAGCTGAGGTCGGCCGGCACCGTGGGGGCGGAAAGCCCGGTGGGCACCTGCCGCATGGTCACCGACTGGCTGGTGTATTTCTCTGTGCCCAGCTCATACTGCGCCATCAGCTGTCCGTTCCAGTCCTCGTTTCCAAAATACGGGGTGTAGGTCAGCGAAGTGCGGCCATTGATTTTGAAGCGGTTCGACTCCGACGTTGCCGACACATTGTAGCTGTCAGTCGCGTTGTTCAGCGGGGCGTCAACAAGGGCGGCGGGGCAGTACGAGGGAGAGCTGTTGGCATAAATGTCGAAATAGACGCGGCCGTTGAACGTGAGGCGGTGCGTGCCCTCGTCAATGCCCAGCAGCTCGTACTTGATGTTGAAGTCGGGGTTCAGTCGGTACACCTTCTCACGCTTTGAGGCCAGGTTGGCGATGGCCACGGGGTTGCCCAGCGAGCGGATGTCGCGGAGCTGGTAGGAGGAATAGTTGCCCATGGCCGGCGTGAGCTTGCTCAACTGGTCGGTATAGTTCATGATGTAATAGTCGCTTGTGTTCGAGCCGTCAGCGTTCTGGCGGTAAACCGACATGTTCGGCGCCAGCTTCTGGGCGATGCCCAGCAAGTCCTTGTAGTTGCGCTGGTTGTCGGTGTAGGTCAGCGAGAAGTTGGTGGTGAAGCGGATACGCTCGCTCACGTTGAAGTCAAGTGCCAGGCGGGTGGTGAAGCGGTCGAGCACCTGCTTGATGATGGTACCCGTCTGGTGGGTGTAACCGGCACTGATACGGAAGGTGGCTTTCTGTCCGCCGCCCGAGAGGTTCACGGAATAGTCGTGCTTCTGTCCGAACTGTGTCACCTCGTCCACCCAGTCGGTGTTGTTGTTCCAGTTCTCCGACTCGGCCCAGCGGTCGCCCAGATAGTTCAGCTCGTAGATGTCTGTCGTGGCGTTCGAGGCCTGCTGCGGGTTGTAGAAGGCCTCCTTCATGAGCATGGTGTAGTCATCACCGTTGAGCAGGTGGTAGCCTTCGGGCTGCCATGTGCCTGAGAACATATACTTGAAGTTGACGCGGGTCTTTCCGCGCGCGCCGCGCTTGGTGTTAATCTTGATCACACCGTTCGAGCCGTTCACGCCCCACACGGCCGTGGCGGCGGCATCCTTGAGCACCGTGATGCTGGCGATGTCCTCCACATTGACCGAGAGCAGGGAGGCATACTGCTCCTCGGTGGCGTTGGAGAAGTCGAAATTGTCGTCGGGGTTGTCAAATATCTGGTCGTCCACCACAATCAGGGGGTTGGAGTTGCCGTTGATGGTGGTCACACCGCGCAGTCGCATGGTGGTGCCGGCGCCAAGGTTACCCGAGTTTGACACAATGTCCAAGCCGGCAATCTCGCCCTGCAGGGCCTCGTCGGCCGAGGTGAACGAGAGGCCCTCCACCGATGACATGTCCATCATCTGCTGCGACACGGCCACCTCTTTCTTCGACATCATCAGTCCGCCGGTGTTCGAGCGCTTCGCCTTGATGGTCACTTCCTTCAGGGTGGTCGACTCGGGTTCCAGCTTCACCTTGAACGAGGTCTGGCTGCCAATGGCCAGCACCTTGGTCTTGTCACCCACATAGGAGAACCGCAGTTTGTTCTTCGGGCTCTTCACCTGCATGGAGAAGTTGCCGTTGAAGTCGGTCTGCGAGGCCGAGACGATACGGTTGTTGGCATCCACCTCCACAACGTTGGCCATCATCACCGGGCCTTCGCTGTCTGTCACCGTACCCGATATTCGCTTGGCCTGCGCCAGCACAGCCTGACTGACCATGCAGCACAGGGCGGCGAACAATAATCTTCTTATCTTCATAGTACTACGCTTTAAAGTTGGTTCTTAGCTTTGAGTCTTTTGTAAACCTTGTGTGCGCGGGCCTTTGCGCCCTGGCTGCTCCATTCGCCGTCATAGCGGTCGGTTCCGCTGTGCCAGTTCATCGGCTCGGCCAGCTCGTGAATCACACAGAACGAGGAGGTGGTGATCTTGCTGGCCGCATTCACTTTCTCTCCGTCAAACCAGTAGTCGCGGGCCATCAGGTTCGACAGCCGCTCGCCCTGGCCGGCGTCAATGTGGTGCGGGGTGCCATGGTTGTCGGTCACCACGAGCTTGCCGTCGCCGCCGCTCACCTGGTTCGCGTAGGACACGCCCACCTCGTCAGACAGCATTGTGCTGAACTTTCCGCCGGCAACCACGTTGTCGGCATACACCGAGACACTCTGGAAGTGGTAGCGCAGGAAGTCGCGAATCACGCCCAGCTTCTTGTAGAGCACAGCCTTGCCGGCTTCGGCCTCCTCAGGGTCACTGGCCTCGAGGTCAAGCAGCCGCTCATATTCGCTGTCCATCTCCCCGGGCCTTGGCAGGCCCTTGCCGTAGGCTTCCTCCATGGCATCGTCAGAAGGCGCATAGAGCGTGTAGTTATAGGTGTTGAACATCTTGACGTTCATGTCAAGGCAGGCGTCCTGTATGGCACTGTTGCCCGTGCCATAGGTGCTGGTGAACAGCACATAGCGGTCTTGCGGGCTCACGCCGAAGTCGTTGGGCACATCGCTGATGCCCAGCCAGTTCATCAGTTCGGCGCTGCCGTCAATCCACGTACACAGGTCGAAGAACTTCTGGAAGTGGCCGGGGTGCGCGTCGCGCAGGGTCTTGTAAACGCTGTTGCGCGGGCCTTCTATCACGCGGTCAATGCGCAGTGCCACGCCGTTTTTCTCATCGAAGACATCTGTAATCTCCGACATGGGCTGGTTGTTGTCAATCTGCGCGCCGCTGCCCACCGTGCCGCCTTTCGCGGCCTTGGTGATTCTGATGGTGCCGCCATTCTTGGTCTTGTAGTAGTTGTTCACGCCGAAGGTCTCACCCGGGTCAAGCACCACGGTGTGGTAGTTCAGAATGTCAATGATTTGCGACTTGAACGCGGTCACGTCCGACACCTCAGAGATGAAGCTGCCCGGCTCGTTCTTCTCCAGGTCATAGTTGTAACGCTCCACCTTCAGCTTCCACTGCTTCCTGGCCGCGTCATACACATAGTTGAAGCGCAGCGCCTCGGGCTGGTTCTTGCCCATGGTGGCGGGGTTGACGTACATATAGTTGGCAAACGCCGAGTCCTCGGGGATGAAGAAGGCGTAGTTGGCCTGCATGGCCAGCAGGTAGTACTTGAAGTCGTTTCCGGCACCGTCGCTGGGCTGCTCCACCATCCACCTCATCACCTGGAGGTCGGGATACCAGGAGGCGGGGGCGAACACCGAGCTGAACTCATCGGGTGCCACCACTTCGTTGAGCTTGTAAATCACGCCGTTGTTGGCAAACTTCACGTCATACTTTCCCTCGGCGTTGCGCGCCAGCTTGTCCACGCTCACTGCCAGGTATTCGCCGCCGTCGCTGGGCAGCGTGGCAAACTTGCTGGGCACGGAGTTGGAGAACGAGGCGTGCTGCAGGTTGCGGATAATCTTCGCTATCACGTCGGGCTTCTTGACATACAGCGAGTCAAGGTTGCGCCTCAGGTTCTCGCGCGTGTTCTCGTAGTTGCCGTAGATGCTCATGAAATAGGAGCCGGCTCCACCGGGCAGGAAGAAGTCTTCGATGGCCTTGTCTGTGGGCACAAACATGGCTGCAATGTCGGCGATGGAGTTGTCGGTGGTGTTCACCGTCTGCATCTTGTAGGTGTTCCATCCGGGGTCAAACTTCAGTGTGGCCTCGGCGCGCTGGTTGTCCGGTCCGTACTGCAGCTGGCTCTCCTGCGAGTTGTCACTGAGATAGCGCTTCTGGAAGATGGAGTCAATCAGCGGCTTGCCGTACTGTATGGCGGCGGCATTGTAGCTGTTGGTCGTGGCCTGGTCGAAATAGGGTGCCGAGAAGTAGTCGACCATCCTGCTGTAAAGCGAGGTCTCGCTGTCGCGCGCTATCTCCTGGGCCAGGTTGCCCGGCGGCAGCAGCACGTTTTCCAGCTGGTGGATGTAGCCGTTCTGGCAGGTCATGCCGTCACTGTAGGGCGACTTGGTCACAATGCGGTTGTTAAACACGTAGGCGGAGCCTTCGGTATAGGGCTGGCCTGTGAGAATCTCGAAGTCGCTGCCCGCGCCCGTTGTGGTGATGCTGTTGTTCACCATGTACTCACGGGTGAGGTGAACCATCATTGGCGTGGTGTTGTCGCAGATGATGTCAATGCCCTTATTATAATAAGGTGTCCAGTACTTGTTGTTCTCGGGCATGCCGGCCGCACTGTAAATGTGCGTAATCGTGTCGGTGGCGCTGATGGCGGTCTTGTGCTTCATGGCGTAGCCCCTGACGATTCCGCCGCTGCCGCTTGTGTTGGAGAGCATGCTCACCAGCATGGCGTTGTCAATCATCGAGGAGTAGAGCAGCAGCTTCTTTTGGGCTTCCGACAGCTGTTCGTAGGAGGTCACGCCCCAGTCGTTCTTCTGGAAAAAACGCCCGAAAGCCTCGTCGTTGGCCGGGAAGACCGTCTTGCTGCCGGTCTTGCTGAGAATCTCCGTGTAGCCCAGGTCGTCCACCAGCCTCAGGTAGGTGTTGAACGAGCCGGTGAGGGCTTTCTGGTTCGGATTCTTCAGTTCCGCATAAATGCTTTCCCCCAGCCATTCCGGCTTGGACTCCGCATCCACCTCCTCGTTCTTGTCGACGCAGGAAGTCATCAATCCCGCCAGTGCGAGAGAGACACAGAAAAAGAGTTTCTTCATAAATGTTCTGTTAGTATAATAATATTTGTTTTGTCATTAGCCTGGTAGTTGCCGATACAATTTGCAAAATAACAAAAAAACATCAAATAAACAAAAAAATCGCATCTTTAAAGTTTGGGAAAAATAATGTGTTTTTTGAGACACGGCACCGCATTACACAAAACAGGGGGGGAAGCGACTTCTGTCACTCCCCCCCGAAGCTTTCCTGCTGTCGGGCGACAGCGAGGCGCGGTTTATTTCACTACGTATTTCTTGCCGTTGATGATATACAGGCCCTTGCCAAGTGCGCGGAGGCTGTTGATATCGTCAGCCACCTTCACGCCGGAGAGGTTGTAGACGCCCTTCACCACGTTGGCCTTCACGAAGTCTGCCGTTACGGTGTTGATACCGGTAGCCAGCTCGTCAAGCTGGCCGGCCAGCTCTTCCACATAGTTCACGGCGTTCACCAGCGCCGAGAGCTGCTGGGTGGTGGTCACCTCGCCGGCAGCGAGCTTCTCGGCGTCGGCCAGACGGCGGGTCACACGCGAGGCGACGTTCTTCACGGCCTGCGACTCGTTGGCTGCGCTGGCGGCGAGAATGGCCTTGGCGCTGGCAATCCTCGTGGCCGACTGTGCCTTCACGTCAGCGAAAGCCTTGGCGGCTTCACCGAGATAGAGCACCTTGTTGTCGCCGAAGCCGTAGGCATTCGAGCCTGCGCCATCCACCTGGCCGTACGAGCTCATACCAAACTGGTAGGTCAGCGAATCCTGGTCTGCCTTCTCGGCAAACACCACATAGGCGCCGCAAATGTAGCCGTTAACTTGATCGTTGCCGGAATACTCTATCTTGCGGCTGTGAACAGGCACGGAGTCCTCGGTCTCGCTCAGGCCGAAGAGGAGGTGCACCTTGTTCAGGTCGCAGATGTAGATGGTGTCGGCCACGATGCCACTCTCCTCGTCAGCCTCGACAATCAGGGCCTGGCCCAAGTCACGGCCCTTGTTCTCATTCATGGCATGTGCATTGGCGCTGTAAGCGTACAGGCCCTTGTGGGTCAGCGTCACCTTCTGCACGAGCTTGCTCTGGGGAGACGCGGTGTTGCCACGCCAAACAGCTGCACGGCGTCCGCTCGCATAGCTGTCATCTGCACCGGACTTGAAGGTCTCCTTGCCGGGGATTGACTCGCTCAGAGTCCAGCCGCTGGTCTTGCTGGTAAAGTCGGGGTTGGTTATCGCTATGCTGGTGGGGTTTGCCACGCTGGCCGTGGTAATCAGGTAGGCGGTCTGGGCAGCGGTCAGGGCGGCGAGCTTCTCGTTGTACTTGGCTCTCTCTGCCAGGATGGTGGCATCGTCATCAAGTACAGCGTATGTAGCATAAAGGGCCTTGGCCTCGCTGATGGCAGTCTCGAGCTGTCCTTTCAGCGTGGCGTCACCATTGGCGTTGAGCGGGTCGGCGAGCTTGGCGTCGGCCTCAGCCACAGCGTCCTTCAGGTCGAAATAGGGCTGGCAGTAGCCGTAGAGGTTCACCATGCCCTTGCGGACGATGGCCATATAGCTGTTCAGGGTGGCGGAATAGTCGGCATCCAGGTCGTCGTCAACCTTCACCTCCTTGCCGTTGGCATCCACCTTGGCAAGCGAAGCCTGGTATTCGGCCTCGCCCTTGGCGGTGGAGTCGTTCATCTGGGCCTTGCCCCACTTGTACTCGTCCTTGGTGGCCACCACCTTGGCAGAGTCGATCATCACCTTCAGTGCGTGCTGTGCCGTGGCGATTTCGTCCACCAGGTTGTTGTGGGCCAGCTGCTCCTCAGAGAGACCGATGCGGCGCACAATGAGGTTGCCTAACTGGATATTGCCGCCTCTCTTCTTTCCCTTCTCATCCTCGGGGAGCACAAAGTTGAAGCCGAACTTCACGTTGTTCTCCACACCGGCCTGGTCTTCGGGAATCTCAAAGAACAGGGTGTAGGTTTTCCCATCGTTGCGCGTTTCCAGCGTGCCAAGGTCCTTGGTCACGTTGCCTCCGAAGATTGTGCAGCCTTTCACCTCGCTGTTCAGGTCAGCGTCATAGTAGGCGCTTGTATTTGTGAGCATATAGTAACCCCTCACGTCAAGCTTCATGAAATACTTGCCGGGGTCCCACGTCTTGGTCACTGTGGCCGAAGCGTCTGGCATGTCGTATGCACGGCCTATGCCAAAGTCCACATACTCGCGCAGCCGCTCACGCTCATCGGAATCGTTGCTGTTGCAGTGGAACCAGCGTCCGCTGGTGAACACCCAGTCACCAATGCCACTGGTCTTCTGATATTTGCTGTTGGTGGTGTTCCAGTGCTTGAAATTGCCCATCATGCTGGCGGAGTTGTTCTCAAGGAAGGCGTTGATACAGTCGTCCACACTCTCCACATAGGCGTTCATGGCGTCAATGTCATCGGGGTCATCGCCCGCCGCGCCCTTGAACGCATTGTAGTACTCCTGCAGCTCTGCGAGGAAGTCCTCTTTGCCATTGGTCATCCAGCCATTGGCCAGCAGCTCCTCCACATAGGCTTTCTTGGCCTCAACAATGCGGTCGTCAAACACCTGTGTCACCTTGTTGATGGACACATTGGCGATACGCGTGCCAATGGCCATGCCGCTGACGTACATCACAAAGAAGTCGCCCTGGTTCAGGTTCACGGTGTCGGTCACCAGCTTCCACTCGGTGTTAAAGGCCTGCACGTCGGCGACATTGCGCGCGTTCGTGGCATAAGTGCCATCCTGGTTCACGTAGAAGTTCAGATAGTTGGACTTGCCTTTGGTCACCGAGGTGCTGCCCTCGGCACCGCTCATCACATAATAGGAGTACACGTAGAGGCCGGCACCGCCAAGGTCGTCAACCGACCACATGCGCGCCAGCACACTTTCCTGCGTGTCGCTGGCCGACTCGGCCACGGTCTCACCCTTTGGGCCGACCCCGGCCACAAGCGACCAGGCACTGGTCGATGGCTCGCCCTGTGTCTCGTCAGAGCCATTAGACCAGCCGGCAAACGAGCTGGAGAAATCGCCATTGGTCACAACGTTGTCCGCTGTGGTCTTGTACTTGGAGTCCGGGGTGTAGATGTATTCGCCTGCGTTGTAGGCAGAGGCGGACACAAACCCCATGGCAGCCAAGAACTGCAACAGAAGTCTTTTTGTCATAATAGTAGTGTTTTAAATTTAGTAATAAATAGAGTCTGTCTCAAAATTTCTGCAAATTTAAGCCTAAGCGCACGCTTCAACCTGTGATTTTTGATTTTCTTACTAAGAAAAACGGCACGCCGGGTAAAAACAGACAGACTGTCAGATTGGCGCAAGCTGTTCTGCGCGGCAACCTGAAAGCCTGTCTGGCTGAAAGGGCAACGGCCTGTGAGGGGCGGCGTGCCGCCCCCCCACAGGCCAAGCCGGTTTAAAACATCTTCTTCACTTCGGTCACCTTGTCTGAGTGCATCTTAATAATAAATGTACGCGCGTACATTTTATATTGGGCGAGATGCCGGCGCACTTCATACTTCCTGGCGGTGAACTCGCCGAGCTTCAGGCCGGTGAGCGTGTAGACCTCGCACCGCACGGTGGCACTGTTGTCTATCGTCTGGATGCCGTCGGTGCCGGTGATGCGGAGCACACCCTCCTTGGCCAGCAGTCCGGTGGTGTCCCAGGCGTAGCCCTCGGGCAGCGCGGGGAGGTCGAACGTAGGCTGGCCGCCAAACGAGTTGGAGGCTGTCCAAAGGGTGTAGGCTGCACCCACCCGCGGTTCGAAGCCGTCGGCGAGCGTCACCTTGACCTTGCCGTTGACCGTGAGGAACTTGGCCTGCACCTGCGAGCACTTGCTGCCGCCAACCAGGAAGTGGGCAGTGGCGCCGGCGTTCACACCGAGCAGGCCGCTGACCTTGATGGTTCCGGGCGTTGTCTCGCTGTACAGGGCGCGGGGCGAAAGCGTGGCTCCCGAGCCTACAGTCACCGAGCTGAGCAGTCCCTGGCCCATCACCTCGCCCGTGCCGTTGACGGTGAGCTGGTTGGCGCCAATCACCAGGGTTGACAGCGACGACTGGTTGAAGGTGAGCCTTCCGGCCTTCACCTCGACAGCGCCGTTAATGCGGCCGAGTGTCATAATCTTCATGGTGCCCGAGCCTCGCTTCACCAGCTTCGAATTCGAGCAGGCACTGAAGATGAAGTCCTCGTTGTCGTCACCCAGATAGTAGCTGCCCGTTCCGGCCAGCGTGCCCGAGCCGGTGACGCGGCCCAGCGTCACGTTGTTGCCATTGTTGTTGAATGTCACGTCGGCGTTGAGCTTCAGCGTGGCCTTGGGCAGTCCGTAGCCGTTGCTGAAATCAAACGACGGCCCGTAGGTGCCACGCTGCGACAGCCCGGGCACAAGCGTGCCCTCGAAGGCGCTCCAGTCGCCCTGGAAATAGTTGCGTGCGCCCGCGGCGTAGACAGTCAGGGTCCCCGAGCCGGTGAGCGTGCCGGTGTACCCGCAGCGCGGGTCGCAGTAGATGGTGCCGCTCTGGCCCTCCTCCACCACGAAGTTGGCCTTGTTGGTGTTGCCCGGCATCCCCTCGGTGTTGGAGTCGTAGAGCGTTCCGCCCTCAAAGGCCACCGTTGCCGGCAACTGGTTGTAGCCGCCGTCGATGATGGCGTTCACAGCGCCCTGCCTGATCACCAGCTTGGACACTGTGTTGTTGCTGCCCAGCGTGAGCGCGCCCGCCCCGGTCTTGGTGAGCACGCGGCCGGCGCCGCTCTGCCTGATGGCAGTGTTCATGGTGAGCGTCTTGCCCGAGGCCACCTCGACGGTGGCACCGCCCTCGCCCACGGTGATGGCCTGTGTGGTGGTGATATCGTCTGAGACGCCCAGCACGGCATTGTTGGTGATGCTGATCTTGCTCGATGTTCCGCCCAGCGCGCCATAGTCCTGGCCGATGTTGTTGGCCAGCTTCTTGACATACAGCTTGCCGTTGGAAATCTCGGTGTCGCCGAAGCGGTTCACATTGTTGATGTTCACCTTGCCGGCGCCCCTTACCTCCAGCGAGGGACTGCCCACAATGCTGTCGCCGCCGAGGTAGTAGACCTTGGCCGCATTGTTGAACACCACACGCTTCGGGGCCACCCTGCCGCTGACCGTGACTTGCGTTGTCAGGGCGCTGTCGTCGAACACCACGGTGTCGCCCGGCACGAAGGCGCGGCTGTCGCCGCCCCCGGCGGGAGTGAAGTTCACCGTCTCGCCAAAGTCCCACTTGCTTCCGGCACCGCCTGTCCACGTCACGTTGCCGGCCTGGAAGGCCGTCGCGTCGAGGTAGAGCTTGCCCTCCTCGACGGTGAGCGCGCCCTTGAGGTTGCCCAGCCCCTCAAGCTTGATGTCCGAGAGGTTGCCGTCGACCGCCGCGACTTCGCCCAGCAGGTACCTGCCATCGCCGGTGATTGCGGAGCCGTCGCGGCCCATGACGTTAAAGTGGAACACCGGCGCGCTGTGGGCCGGACCGTTCTTCCAGTTCTTCTTCTCTATCTTCAGCACCCGGGCGCACAGCTGGTCGGCCCGGTGGGTGGAGGCGTCAAGGTCGACAGCCACCACTGCGCCGAAGTTAAGGATGAGCGAGTCGGTGGTGACAGTGGCAAGGGTGCCCTTGCCGCCGGCATCGATCGTGGCGTTGTAGTCGGCCCGGATGCCCTTCATGAACTTGCCGCCGTCAGTCAGCAGTGTGGTGTGGCGGTTGAGCCACACGCGGCTGTTCTGCAGCGTGCCGTCACAGCGCAGCGTTCCGGCCCACACGTCGGTGGTTCCGGAATAGGTGTGCACGGTCTTGGGCATCACCAGCGTGCCGTCGCCCTGCTTCACCAGCCGCATCGCGCCGGCCAGCGCGCCGCCGGTCAGCGTGTGGGTGTAGGTGTCGGTGGTGATGTTGGTGTTGCTGTCGTGGCCCTGCACCCATGTGGGTGCGTTGTCGGTGAGGATATAGGGCTCGGCGCCGTCGGCCACGCTCACGGTCATGTTGCCCGTCTCGCTGAGCATCAGGTGCTTGCCGTTGCCGTCGGCACCGATGGTGCCACCGTTGGCCACCTCGGTGCGGCCGGTGTTGGTGAGTGGCGGCGGGGCGACGGTGATGCCCTCAAGCTCGCCCAGGAAATAGCTGGCGTGGGGCGGCTGGTTGTAGCCGTTCATCTGCCACACCACGGCGTTGCGGTACTGGTGGTCGTGCCACAGGGTGTAGTTGCGCCACGGGGTTGGCGTGGTGGTGGTGTAGATGCGGATGTTGTTGTCGGCCGTGCGCATCACCACCTCCTCGCGCCAGTCGCCGAAGAGGTCGGCCTGCAGACATGGCGTGGCCTTGGTGTAGTTGTTGGTGAGCGAGCCCGAGAGCCTGGCGATGACGCCCTTCCCATATTTCAGCACAACGCCCTCGGTGTCGTGGCTGCCGGCGCCGTTGAACGTCTCCTCGCAGAGGTCGCCGTCCCAGTAGATGCGGAAGTTCTGGGCGATGTTGTCCTTGGTGCCCTCGGGGATAGGGGCGCAGGTGACCGCGCTGATCAGGTTGGGGTCGCGCGCCGACTCGCCCTGGCACCCCGGGAAGTCGTTGGAGAAGTTGCCCATGATGCCGCGGCCGTCATCCTTTCCGGCCGTGTAGCGGTAGAGAATCTTGCGCGTGGTGGCGTCGGCCAGGTTGTTGCCGGGATGGTCCTCGTTGCAGCCAAAGAACTCCTGTCCGTGGCGGTAGGGGTCGAAGTCGCCCACGTGCTGGGCGTCGCCGTGGCCGAGGCCCGTTGTGGCCAGGCCGTGGCCGTTGTCGTCGATGGTCATCGAGCCGAAGACAATCTCGTCGCGCCCGTCCCAGTCGACATCGGCCACCACATAGTTGTGGTAGCCCTGTCCGTACCAGCTGCCGCGGGTGCTGTTGTACCATTTCCAGCGCTGGGTGAGCTTGTGGGTGGCGGGGTCAACGTCGTAGGCTATCATCTTGTGGCGGGTGTAGATGCCGCGCGCCAGGAAGATGCTGGGGCGGCGCCCGTCAAGGTAGGGTGCGCCAAAGAAATACTTGGACGAGCGGTGGCCGTAGCCGTCGCCCCAGGCGGCGGCAAGGTCGGTCTCGCCGTCCTCCAGCCGCTTCAGCGGATACTCGGCGTAGTCGGGGTGGCTGTCCGGGCCGATGGGATAGGGCTTGGCCGTGGCGCCCTCGAGATAGAGCAGGTACTCGGCGCCCTCGTGCACGAACCACTGCCCCTCTCCCTCGTGACGGTAGTTTTTCGAGGCGTCGCCGATGGTCAGCGACGTGCCGTCGGCCATGTGGATGACGGTGCCGTCGGCGGCCCTCATCACGCACTCGGCCTTTCCGTCAAGGTCCCAGTCGTAGGCGGCAATGTTAATCTCGTTGTTCTGGAAGTCGCCCATGTTGCGGCCGCAGTTGATCCACCACAGCTTCTTGCCACTGAGCTTGTAGGCCTCAATCACGGTGTAGGTGTCGTCGCCGGTGTTGGCGTGGTCAAACTTGACCACCAGCTCCAGCTCGCCGTCGCCGTCAAGGTCGGCCGCGGTGGCGTCGTTGGGCACAAAGGTGCCGGGGAGCGTGCCGTGGTCGGGCACTATCTCGAGCCAGCCGTTGGCCAGCGGCTTCACGCCGGCACACTTGGCCTGCTTCACGCCGCGCACCACGGCCTCGACCGTGTATTCGGACGCCGCGCTGCCGCCGCGGTCGGTGAAGTTGGACACCGACAGGGGCGCCGAGTTGAGTTGCGTGCCGTCGCGGTAGATGTTGTAGGTCACGTCGTAATACTCCTCTCCGAGGATGCGCCAGCTACAGTACACGCCGCCGGAGACTTTCACGGCCACCAGGCCACGGCCAATCTTGTCGACCGCGCGCTGTGCGCCGGCCTTCAGCCCCGGCAGGGCGAAGAGTGCAAGAAGCAGCAATAGTTTCTTCATGTTTTGTTGTTTGTTTTAGTTATTTGTTAGTTAAGGACAACTGTTTGCGCCACCTTGGCCCCGGGAAGCGTGGGCTATTTATTTAGGTTCACGCGAACATATTATATGCAAAGTAACGAAAAAGATGTGTGAAACGGCCTGTCCGGCGTGTTAATAAAAACAAAAACAGGGGACGGCAATGTGTGCGGAAGCGCGCGCTTACCGTTCTTTGTTGTACCTTTGCCACAAAGAACTTAAAGACACTACTAACATGAAGAAAACAAGACTCTGCGCAGCGGCACTGGCGCTGGCCGCCACACCGGCCCTCGCACAGGTGACGCAGCCCGGCCAGATGGAGAAGCTGGACCGCGGCGTGGTGGCCGTGAAGAACGGCGCAAACCTGTTTGTCAGCTGGCGGTTCCTCGGCACCGACAGCGAGGACGCCACCACCTTTGACGTGCTGAAGAACGGCGAGACCGCCAAGAAAAACCTGTATGCCACCAACACTTCGCTTGCCGGCAACGCCTCCGACCGCATACAGGTGGTGACCAAGCGCGACGGCGTGGCCACCGACACCACCGAGGCCGTGACCCCGTGGGCCGACCTTTACAAGACCGTCAAGCTCGACCGGCCGGCCGCCGGCACCAACATCAAGGGCTATGAGTACACCTACTCGCCCAACGACTGCAGCGCCGGCGACGTGGACGGCGACGGACAGTATGAGCTGGTGGTGAAGTGGGACCCCAGCAACTCGCAGGACAACGGGCACGCGGACACCGGAACCGACGAGTGGACGGGCAACGTCATCCTGGACTGCTACAGGCTCGACGGCACCAGGCTGTGGCGCATCGACCTGGGCAGGAACATCCGCGCGGGCGCGCACTACACCCAGTTCCTCGTGTACGACTTTGACGGCGACGGCCGGGCAGAGGTGGTCTGCAAGACGGCGCCGGGCAGCACCGACGGCAAGGGCAACTATGTGAACCAGGCCGCAACCGACGCCACCATCAAGGGGCACGACAACACGAAGACCTACTACAACAAGACGGGACAGGTGCTCAGCGGGCCCGAATACCTCACGGTGTTCAGCGGACTCACCGGCGAGGCCATCCATACCGTGTGGTACAACCCCAACCGCGCCGGAACGCTGAACAAGGAGGGCGCGCACCCCTCGGACAAGGACTTCTGGGGCGACAACTACGGCAACCGCGCCGAACGCTACCTGGCCTGCGTGGCCTACCTTGACGGGGCCGGAAAGAACCCGAGCGCGGTGATGTGCCGCGGCTACTACACGCGCGCCTACCTGTGGGCGGTGAACTTTGACGGAAAGGAGCTGTCGACCAAATGGATTCACCAGTCAACATCGAAGTCGAACTACTCGGTTGTGGGCGCCGACTTCAAGTCAAAAGCCTACGCCGGAAAGGCGCCCACGGGCAGGAAGACCGGCAGCAAGACGGCATACAGCAACGGCAACCACAACCTGAGCGTGGCCGACGTTGACGGCGACGGATGCGACGAGATTGTCTACGGGGCGTGCGCCATCGACAACGACGGCAAGCTGCTCTACTCCACAGGCTACGGCCATGGCGACGCGATACACGTGGGCAAATTCGTCCCCGGAAGGGACGGACTGCAGGTGTTCTCCGTTCACGAGGACAAGCCCTACGGATGGGACTTGCACGACGCGGCCACCGGCGAGGTGCTCCACAGTGCCACGGGCTCGGCCGACAACGGCCGCGGGCTGTGCGCCGACATTGACGCGGAAAACCCCGGCGGCGAGTTTATGTCGAGCAACGACCGCAGCCCGCGCTCGTGCGCCACGGGCAACGCCATCAGCGAGAAGTCCACGTCGCTGAACTTCCGCACCTACTGGGACGGCGACCTGCAGGAGGAGCTGTTCGACGGCGGAAAGATTGACAAGTGGAACGGCAACGGCACCACGCGCCTCTACATCGGCGGCAAGAACCTCTACGACTACGGCAGCTCGTCGACCTGCAACAGCACCAAGCAGACACCGTGCCTCCAGGCCGACCTCTTCGGCGACTGGCGCGAGGAGATTGTGCTGTTCAACAAGCAGGACTGCGCCACGCTCAACGTGTTCACCACCCTCACGCCGACAGCCTACCGCGTACCCACACTCATGCACGACCACGTCTACCGCATGGGTGTGGCCTGGCAGAACGCGGGCTACAACCAGCCGCCACACCTGGGCTACTGCCTGGCCGACAGCCTGGCGCCGCGGCGCATGAACCCCGCCACCGTGGTGACGGCCAACCTGGGCGACTCGGTGACATACAGCACGCGGCTGCGCTACGTGAAGCAGGCCATGCTGACCGCCAGCTTCGCGCCCGACGGCACAAAGAAGAGCTACGGCATGGTTGACGGCTTCGAAAAGACGGTGACCACCAACAGGGAGGTGGCCTTCAAGGGCAAGGCCAGCCAGCCGGGCGACTACCGCTTTGCCTTCCGCTACACCGGACTGGACGGCGAGCAGGTTCACGACACCATCACCGTGAGGGTGGCCGGCGAGACCGCCATAGGGAGCGTGACCGCGCAGGGCGGCAAGAGCCTGGCACAGCTGGCAGGCAGCACGCTGCTACTCGCCCGCGGCAACGGCAGCGCCGTGAGCGTGACCGTTTACGACACCGCCGGCCGCACGCTGTTCAGCCGCACGGTCAACCCCGGCCGCCAGCCTTCGGTCCAGCTGCCAGTCCGCGCCGCCGGCACCTATATCATCAAGGTGGACAACGGCAGGGACTGCGAGGTGATCAAAACACGCGAGTGAGAAGCTGCAACGCTTCCGACCCTGCTTGCGACAACTGAGCGCGAGGCTATTCAGCAGAGCAGCAAGAAAAGTGCAAAGTAAAACCGGCTAAAGCCTGACAAAAGCAGGGTGAAAAAACAGAACGGCCTGTCCCGGACCGCCAAACGGTGCGTTCCGGCTCGCCAAACGGCCCATCCGGGCATGCCAAACGGCCCATTCCGCAGTGCGGAATGGGCCGTTTGGCGATGTGAAACCGACCGTTCAACCCAAATCGGTCATTAGATTTCGTCCCGGGTTGCTGTTTGTTTCGTGCAGCTTGCCACGTAAGTGTTGAAGGCATAGCGGGCTATGGCGAAACACTTGCGGCAGCAAGATGCCGGAAGAAACAGTGACAAGGGGCGGAAAGAGGGAAGACTTCTCACTTTTTTGCCTGTTTCGGTCTGATGACCGATTTGGGTTCAAGAAAATCAGCGCGGACCGGTTTGTCACTTGGACCGCTTCACCCCGCGCACGGGGGCGGCCTCAAGCGGGTTGTCGGGCCAGTGGTGCTTGGGATAGCGGCGGCGCAGTTCCTTGCGCACCTCAAAGTAGGCGGACTGCCAGAAACTGCGGAGGTCCTGCGTGAGCTGCACCGGCTTGAAGCCCGGCGAGAGCAGTTCCATCAGCACCGGGCGGCGCCCGCCGTCGACGCAGGGCGTGCCGGTCAGGCCAAAGCACTCCTGCAAACGCACACTGACCACCGGCGCGCCGTCGGCCGGCCGGTAGTCCACGCGGATACGGCTGCCGGTGGGCACGGTGACATGGGTGGGCGCCAGGCGGTCGACTGCTTGCTGCCGGGCATAGTCGAGCAGCGACCACAGGGCCTCGGCAAGGGGAACCTTGCGCAGCTCGGCCACCGTGGAGGCCTTGCCAAGGTAGGGGGGGAGCCATTCGGAGGCACGGCTGAGCACGGCACTGGCAGAGAGGTCGGGCAGCGCGAGTTCCGGGTGCCAGGCGGCTACCGCAGCCACGCGCCGCTGGAGACGCTCCACCTCGTCATTGAAGTCGAACATGGAGAGTCCCTCCTTGGCCGCAGCCTCGCAGATGACCCGCTGGCGCAGCCCGGCCAAGTCGCCCGGGAGCGGCTGCGCCACCAGCACCAGCGCGCCCAGCCGCCGCTCGCGCTGCGCCACCACGCGCCCGGCCTTGGAGTCCCAGGCCACGTGGTCGTAGTCGGAAGCCATGGCCAGCGCGTCGTCCGGCGACAGCGGCGCGGCCAGGAAGATGCGGCTGCCCAGCGAGGCTACGGCCAGCAGGTCGCGTGCCGAAAGGTCGTCGTGACCGTCAAGGGCCACGCGCGCACCGCCGGCCAGCTGGTAGGTGTTGTGGCCGCAGGCCATGGCCACACGCTCGGGATAGGCCCGGGCGACAAGCCGTCCGGCGGCAAAGGTGCCGGGTGCGCTGTTGTCCTCGCGGCGGCAGCCGGCCATCCGGCGGTACTGGGCCGCCACATCGGCCACGCGCGCCCAGCGGCCCGGATGGCCACGCCGGCGCGCCTCGCGCAGAAGTTGCACCCTCATGCCGAGGTCGGTGCCGCTGCCGGCGGCCATGGGGTCGCGCTCCTCCAGGAGCGCGGCAAGGTCGGCGGCCAGCGCCTTTTCCTCATCAGTCCGGGCCAGCGCCATCATCTGGGCGATGCGCGGATGGCAGGGCAGCTGCTGCAGGCGGCGGCCATGGGCGGTGATGCGCCCCTGGCTGTCGGTGGCGCCAAGCGACAGGAGCAGGCGCTGCGCCTGTTGCAGGTGGGCAGGCGGAGGGGGCGTGAGCCACGGCAGGCCGCCGATGTCGCCACCGCCCCAGGCAGCGATGTCAAGCACAGTGGCAGACAGGTCGGCCTCGACAATCTCGGGCACACGGCACTCCGCCATGCGCTGCCCGGTGGCCTTGCTCCACAGCCGGTAGCAAACGCCGTCGGCCACACGGCCCGCGCGGCCGCTGCGCTGCCGGGCCATGTCGGCCGACACGCGCACGGTGTCCAGACGGGTCAGTCCGCTGCGCGCGTCGAACACCGGCATGCGGCAGAAACCGGAGTCGACCACCACCCGCACCCCCTCGATGGTGAGCGAGGTCTCGGCCACCGGAGTGGCCAGCACCACCTTGCGCCCGCCGGGCGGCGAGGGGGCGATGGCCTCGCGCTGGGCCTCGGGGGAGAGCTGTCCGTAGAGCGGGCAGACACGGGTGGTGCCAAGCGCGCCGCCTATCAGTGCGGCGCAGCGCTCGATGTCAGCCTGTCCGGGCAGAAAGGCCAGGATGTCGCCCTCGTGCTCGCGGTGGGCGCGGCACACGGCGCGGGCCACCACCTCGGCGCAGTCGCGCACGCCGGCCTCCTCGCCATAGCGGATGTCTACGGGGAACATGCGTCCCCGGCTCTCCACCAGCGGCGCGCCAAGGGCCGCGCAGAGTGCGCGGGTGTCGATGGTGGCCGACATGATGACAAGTCTGAGGTCGGGCCGGATGACCCGCTGCACCTCGCGCGTGAGGGCAAGGGCGGTGTCGGAGGCCAGGCTGCGCTCGTGGAACTCGTCAAAGACAACGGCCGAAACGCCGTCGAGCGTGGCGTCGTCGACCAGCATGCGCGTCAGGATGCCCTCGGTCACCACCTCGATGCGGGTGCCGGCAGACACCCGGCTCTCGAATCTGACGCGGTAGCCCACGGTGCGCCCCACCGGCTCGCCCAGCAAGGCGGCCATGCGCGCGGCAATCTGGCGGGCTGCGATGCGCCGGGGCTCCAGCACAATGACACGGCCGCTGCCCATCCCGTCGAGGATGGACAGCGGCAGCAGGGTTGACTTGCCGGCACCGGGCGGTGCGGTGACAACCACACAGGCGTGCTCGCGAAGACGGCTGTTGAGCGACGCGGCTATCCGGGCGGCAGGGAGCGAGGCGGCCTCGCTCTCACCCAGCGCCTTCCATTTCATGTCCTTGTCTTCGGTCATAAGGGGTTGTTCAAAACGGTCGGGGGCAGCGGCTGTCAGGCCCTACCTGACAATGCGCCCGTCGGAGGTCAGTCCGGCCGCGCTCACCCTGATGCGTGTGGGGCGGCTGTTGTTATAGAATGTCACAGAGAGGCGGCCACTGCTGTCGGTCCGGGCGTTGGGGTTCCAGTAGAGCGTGCGGCGGTAGTCGGCCGGCGCGCCGGGCTGGCGGTTGCTGTAGTCGGGCTGGTAGAAGGTGGCGGGCACGGTGATGCCGTCGACATAGCCGTGGCGGTCGCGGAACGAGGGCTGCACGGCATCGTCGGCAAACGGCACAAACTCGACGGTGACATCGGCGCGCAGGGAGCTGTGGTCTGCATAGGCGCCCTCGTCGCGCAAGTTGAAGTCGGTGAAAAAGCGAAGCTCGCTGAGCCGCTTGAGGTGGAAGGTTTCGTGGAGCGCGCGGAGGTTGCGGTTGTTCAGATAGCCGCGGGCCTCGTTGGTGTCGGGCACATAGCTGCGGTAGAAGATGGTGCTGTCAACCCAGGCGTCGACATTGAAGCTCACGGGGAGGTTCATGTTGCCGAAGAGCACGCGCGCGGCCTGCACGGGGAACTGGCGCATGTCGAAATAGCCATAGCTCAGGCCGTAGTCGGTGACGAGGTTGTAGAGGTCGTAGGCGTCGGCGGTGAACACGGGCTTGCTGAAGTTGATGCCGCGCCGCCCGCGGCGGTGCCCCTTCACGTCAATGTTGCTGAGCACGTGCATGTCGTTCTCCATGGACAGCCGGCTGAGCGTGTCGGGCACAGCGGGCACGGCAAAGTCGGGCGCGTGGTTCTGGTAGTAACTGTAGGGCTGGGGGAACACGGGGTAGAAGATGTCACGCTTCACGTAGTAGTCGGGCCACTGGGTCTCGTCGAGTTTCTTCGTGTCCTTGAGCGAGAGCATGTTCTTCTTGATGGAGTCGTTGGCCTTGTAGGCTTTCATGTTGAGGATGGCGGTGCCATAGAAAGGCGGAATCTCAAAGAGGAAGCGGCCTCCGCCATGGGTCTTTTGTGCCGAGCCGACAAACTTTCCGCCCACGGCCAGCTCGGCCTCGACCATCACCTCGCGCTTCATGGGGCGGTGGTTCACGCCCGCCATGTCGTTGGCCAGGGTGATGCGCGTAAGGGTGAGCCCGTTGGCCGAGGCGGCATTGGTGTCGGCCTCGGCCAGGGTGTCCATGCCGGAGTAGCCCATTCCGTACTGCCACTGCTCTATCTCGTCGGGCTCCACGGGGTTGATGTCAACCGTCTTGTACACTCTTCCCTCAAGGGTGAGGGTGGTCTCGGGCTTGTAGCGCAGGGTGTCGGCGGGCTGCGCCAGCGACTGCCAGTCATACTTGCGCCAGCCCTGCACCATCATCAGCAGGTCGAGGGCCTCGGCGCGCTGCCGCTCCGTGGCGTCGGCGGGCTTTTCGGGCCTGGCGAAATAATAGCCGGGGTCGGCCACGAAGCCTCTCAGCTCGCTGCCCAGCAGCAGGTCGGTCATCATGTTGCCGGTGTCGTAGGTAGGCTCGTCGGTGCGGCTGTCGCGCACGGCCAGCGAGAAGAGCTCGGGTGCAGAGGCGCCCTTGAGCGTGAGGTTGAGGGTGACGGGGCTGTAGGGGGCGTAGACACGCCGGGTGTCAGCGTCGACTGTGAGGGGCGACTCGTCGTAGTCGTGGTTGTTGACAAAGAAGAGGCGGTCGGCCAGGGGAAGGCCGCCGGCCGTGAACAGGGTGACATCGTTGACCCCGGTGGGCAGGTTGGAGGGCAGCCGGACGGTGAGCGTGCCGCCGGGCTGGAGGCGTACTGTCTGGAAGTGGCGCAGCGTGCCGCGGCACAGCACGGACAGTCCGTAGTCGGCGCCGGCGGGCAGTCCGCGGGCCGACAGGGTGAGCTGGCGGCCGTCAAGGCGCAGGGCCATGCCGGTGTCCTCGGCCTTGGGCAGCGCAAAGGTGTAGGTCTTGCCCTTCCAGCTGAACACGGCCTTGAGGCTGGCTGCCGCCGGGGTGACGGTGAACGTGCCGCGGCCCATGTAGGTGGGGGCGATGCTCACGGCCTTTCCGCCATCCTGGGTGACGGTGCCCCTGGCACTGGCGGCCTGCCCCTGCTCGTCGGTGAGTTCGAAAGCAACGCGGTTGGGCACGCCCTTGACGAGGTGTCCGCCCTCGGGAAAGAAGGTGGCGCGCAGCTCGGGCTTGGGTGCCTTGGGAGGGTTCTGCCGCGGGCGGCGGGCAATGCGCTTGCAGTCGTAGTCGCCGGGGGCGCCGGGCTTGGCGTAGACGGGGAACACGCGCGAGTAGAGGCCGTCCCACTGGCGGAAGAAGTCGGCCGCCATCTCGTTGTTATAGAACAGGTGGGCGTCGTCGCGGCGGTATTTCTTCTCGCGCACGTTGAAGTTGAGCATCCACCGGGTGTAGGCGCGCAGCTCGTAATAGCCCGAGAAGAGGGTGTCGGTGAGCGCGAACTGGCCGCTGCCATAGCCGTTGTCGCTCACCACAACGGTCTGCCGCTCGACCACAAGGCCGTCGGGCGAGAGCAGCTCGACATAGAGCAGGCGGCTCATGTCGGTGTACCTGAGGTCGTCGGCCCGCACCACATAGGCCTTGTACCAGAGAGTGTCGCCCAGGAAGTAGCAGGTGTTGTCGGTGTGGACAAAGACCTTTTCCTGCACGCGGCTGCGCGAGGCGTCAAGCAGGCGGCTGCGGAGGGTGTCGAGCGACTGCCCCGCCGAGGGCAGCGCAAGAAGGGCGAGCAGCAGGGCGAGGGCGAGATGTAGCGGATTACGTTGCATGGCTATCTGTTTTAAGCGGGTTAGCGGGGGTCCGGGGGTCACCACCTCAGCCGGCCATACTTGTCCTTGCACCACAGCTGCCAGGCGTTAATCATGTTCTGCCACAGCACATAGGCGCCGGGGGCGACGGCGGCCAGGGGGTTGAGAAAGGTGAAGGTGAGCCAGATGCCCACCACGGTGTTCTTCTGCCCGAGGGCCTGGCCGGCGCTGATGCTGTCGCCATAGAACCGCCCCACCCACTTGCCAACGGCAAACTGGAACAGGGAGACGAACAGGGGAAGGACAAGGAGCAGGAGGAGCACGCCGCCCGACACGGACGACCGGAGGATGTTGCGCATGGTGAGCCCGGTGATGATGGTCAGGTTGAAGCACCACATATAGAAGCCAAGGTTGTCCATGGCGCGGATGCGGTCGGTGAACCGGGGGACGACCTTACGGCTCACCAGGGCCAGCACGAGGGGCGCCACGAGCACGGAGGTGACGTTGCGCAGCACCATGAGCGAAGCGGAGAGGAAGGAGATGTCGGCGCTCTTCTCGACCATGGGGAAGAACAGGGGGATGATGACCGAGGTCACCACATTGGCGATAATGGTGTAGACGGTGAGCGAGGCGATGCTCCCGCCCAGCCGCTCGGTGACCACGGGGGCGGCGGAGGCGGTGGGGCAGATCACGCAGATGAACACGCCCTCGAGCACGAGCTTGGTGTCGGCGCCGGTGGCCAGGGAGATGAGCCACACCAGCAGGCCCGAGAGGGCCACCCGGATGGACTGCAGCCAGAAGTGCCAGGCGCGGGGGCGCATGTCGTGAATCTGTATCTTGCAGAACGTGACATAAAGGAGGCCGAACAGGACAAAGGGAATCAGCTCCTCAAGCCAGGGCCCGACGGCGTCGCCGACCGGCTGGAGCAAAGGAATGTAGGCAAACAGCAGGTAAATCACGGCGCCCAGCACTATCGAGCAGGGCAGCGACCATCTCTTGAGAAACGTAACGATTTGCATAACAGGTGCAAAGGTAATTATAAATGAAGAATGGAGAATGAAGAATGATTTATTTTTTGTTACCTTTGCAGCGCATTTACATTTATTATATCATTTCATGAAGTACAACAATTCAAACAGGCGCGAGGCCATGGTGTTCCGGCGTTTCGGAAACAAGGGATGGTCTCTGTTCTCCTGCCTGGGACGCGAGGTGCTCATCGGCACGCTCAGCGTGGCCACACTCCTGCACGCCAAGGCTGACGGCGCAGGCGTGAGGCCGCTGCCGGCCGACACCGCCGCCGCCAGGACTGACCGCGAGCTGACGCTCAGAGAGGTGAGCGTCACCGGGTCGAGAGCGCCGCTGGCACAGAGCCAGTCAGCGAGAATGGTTACTGTACTGGACCGCAGCGACATCCAGGCTGCGCCGGTGCAAAGTGTGAACGACTTGCTCAAGTATGTGGCCAGCGCCGACGTGCGGCAGCGAGGCCCCATCGGCGCACAGACCGACGTGAGCATCCGCGGCGGCAACTACGAACAGGTCGCCATCCTGCTGAACGGCATCAGCATCTGCGACCCGCAGACTGGCCACAACGCGTTCGACTTCCCCGTCGACCTGGGCGAAATCGAACGCATCGAAGTGCTGGAGGGGCCGGCAGGGCGCGTCTACGGCACTTCATCGCTCCTCGGAGCCATCAACATCGTCACCCTTACTCCGCAGAAAACCAGTGCCACGGCCCATGCCGAGGGGGGCAGCTACGGCTACCTGTCGGCCGGAGCGCGCGCCAACGCGGCCGCGGGGGCGTGGAACAACCAGCTGTCGGCATCCTATACGCGCAGCGACGGCTACAGCCGCAACAAGGCCGGAAGGCTCAACGCCGACTACAAAGGGGGAAAGGCTTTCTACCAGGGCAACTACAACGATGCGGACATCATGGTGAAATGGCACGCGGGACTGAGCGTGAAGGACTTTGGCTCAAACACGTTCTACGGGGCGAAATGGGACGACCAGTTTGAGCACACGCTCAAGACCTACACGGCCATACAGGCGGAAAGCAAGGGGGGACGGTTCCACCTGAGGCCGGCCATCTACTGGAACCACCAGGAGGACCGCTTCGAACTGTTCCGCGGCAACGAGCAGGCCAGCCCCTTCAACTACCACCGCACGGACATCTTCGGGGTGAACCTGAACGGCTACTTCGACTGGGCGCTGGGACGGACGGCCATCGGGGCGGAGCTGCGCAACGAGGACCTGCTCAGCGGAAACCTCGGGGAACCGCTCGACAACCCGCACCATATCAAGGGCACCGACCGCGACTACGGGTACGGGCTGAACCGGACGAACATCAGCCTGGTGCTCGAGCACAACATCATCCTGAGCCGGCTCACGCTGTCGGCCGGGCTTGTGGCGGTGAAAAACTCGTGGAACCACGCGAACATGAGGGTCTACCCGGGGGTGGACGCGAGCTTCCGGCTGGGCCGGGGGTGGCGCGTGTACGGCTCGTGGAACACGTCGCTGCGCATGCCTTCGGTCACTGAGCTCTACTACTCGGTAGGGGGGCACAAGGCGGACAAATACCTGAAGCCCGAGGAGCTGTCGGCCATCGAGGGCGGACTGAAGTACAGCAGCGGGGCCATCAGTGCCTCGGCGAGCGCCTACTATAACCACGGGCGCAACATGATTGACTGGATCAGGCGCACGGACGAGGGGCCCGACGCGCCCTGGCAGTCAGTGAACTTCACCAAGATTAACGCCGTCGGCGCACAGGCGGCTCTCTCTGCCGACCTGCGGCGGCTCCTGCCGGGACAGCGGCTGCTGGAGCTGGCACGCGTGAGTTACAACTATCTGGACCAGGACAAGGAAGACCGCCACAACATCGAGAGCAAGTACACGCTCGAGTACCTGCGCCACAAGGTGGTGGCCGGGGTGAAAATGAACATCTGGAGCAACCTGCACCTTGCGCTGGACTACCGGTTCCAGGAGCGCACAGGCACCTACACAGACCCGCAGGGGGCAGCCAGGAGCTACCGGCCCTATGCCATCTTTGACGCACGGATTGACTGGCGCGCGCCCTCCTACGCGCTCTTCGCCGAGGTCAGCAACATCTTTGACAAGGTGTATGTCGACTATGGCAACGTGCCGCAGCCGGGCACCTGGCTGGTTGCCGGCGTGAAGGTAAACGTGTTTTAGACAAAAGGCGGTGAATGAAGCGCATCTCATTCACCGCCTTTCTCATGCCATTCACTTCTTCAGCTTAAACGCATTCTCGATGCTCGCCAGCTCCTCGGCAAACAGCTTGTCGACCTTCAGCCGCCGCTCCACGGCGGAACAGCTGTGAATCACGGTGCTGTGGTCGCGGTTGCCAATGAGCTGGCCGATGCGCGAAGCCGGCATCTTGGTGTACTTCTGGGCGAAAAACATGGACACCTGCCGCACCACCACGTAGTCGCGCTTGCGGCTCCGCCCGAGCACATGCTGCTGGCTGACACCGAAATGGGTGCAAACCTTGTCGAGGATGTCATCGACCGTGAGCGGGCGGTTGTCTATCTTGACCGCGCGCTTGATGACCCGCTCGGCCAGGCGCATGTCTACATTGCAGTTGTAAACCACCGAATAGGCCAGCAGCGAGTTGACCACACCCTCCAGGTCGCGCACACTTCCGTTGGCCGTCTCGGCGATGAAGCGGATCACGTCGGCCGGGATCTTCAGTCCGTCGCGGCGGCATTTCGAGTTGAGTATGTCCACGCAAAGCGCCACGTTGGGCTTTTCCAGCTCGGCTATCAGGCCGCAGCTGAACCGCGTGAGCAGGCGGTCCTTCATGCTGTCCAGCTCGACCGGCGGGCGGTCGCTGGCCAGGATAATCTGCTTGCCGTTGCGGAACAGGTGGTTGAAAATGTGAAAAAAGGTGTCAAGGGTCTTCGTGGCCGTGGCCCACTCCTGGATGTCGTCGACGATAAGCACGTCGATGGTCTGGTAGAAGCTGATGAAGTCGTTGACGTGGTTTTGCCGCACGGCTTCGGTAAACTGCACCTGGAAGAGCCGCGCGCTCACATAGAGGACTCGGCTGCGCGGGTAAATCTCCTTGCAGCGCACGCCGATGGCGTTGACGAGGTGGGTCTTTCCGCAGCCCGACGGGCCATAGATAAAGAAGGGGTTGAAGGTTGACTTGCCCGGGTGTTCGGCCACAGACAGGCCCACGGTGCGCGGCAGCTTGTTGCTGTCACCCTCGATATAGTTTTGGAAAGTCTTGCGGACGTCAAGCCGCGGGTTGAGGTCTTGCGCCGCCGGCGCTCCCGCGGCCGAGGGCGGGCGGGAGCCGCCCGGCGCGGCTTTCGGGTGCTCTATGGCCCCTGGCTGCTCGGCCTGCACATCCTGCGAGAGGTTGTGGGCCTTGTCTACAACCACGCGGTAGGTCAGGATGACGCCCTCGCCAAAGCACTTGGCCAGCACCTTGCTCAGCAGCCCCACGTAGTATTGTTCCAAGTACTCGTAGACATACTGGCTTGGAACCTGCACCAGCAGTGTCCGCTTCGCAGCCGAAAACGACTCGAAGACGATGGGTGCAAACCACGTTTTAAACTGCTGCTCTGTGACATTCTGCCGGATGAGTGAAAGGCAGTTGTCCCAAAGCGCCTTATGACTGTTGACCATTGGCGTTTACTAATTTTTGTTATGAACAAGGAAGACACTTGGTGCTTTCAACTGCAAAATTCGTTATTTTTTTCGAGATAAGCAAATTTACCCTGCGCAATAAAGCGGTTTGTCCCAAATCGGTGCATTGACCGGTTTGGGACAAACCGCTTTATTGCAGGGCTGCGCCCCCGGAAACAGCCGCCATCTGCTATTGGGCGGCCCGCCCCTGCGAAAGGGTTTACTTGTCCTTCCGCCCGAAGAGCGAGAAGTGCACGTAGCGCTTGGGGCGCTTTCTGAGGTCGGTGAGCAGCGAGTCGGCGCTTCCCACCGTGGCGTTCAGGCTGTTGTAGAGCTGCGGGTCGCGCATGAGCAGTCCCAGCGTGCCCTCGTTGCTGTTGAGCTTGGCCGAGAGCTGCTCCACGTTGTCAAGCGTGGCGTTGACCTTGGCCATGGTGCCCTCAACGTCAATCGCGCCAAACCGTTCGGCCAGCCGGCCTGTGTTGTCCAGGATGCCGTCGGCCTTGGCCACCATCCCCGGCACACGTCCGTTGAGACCGGCCACGAGTGTGTTCACGCCCTCGGTGGTTGTCACGAGGTTGGCCGTTATTTTGTCCACGTTGTGCAGCGAGCTTTTCAGTGCCGGGTCGGCCAGCAGTGTGTTCAGACTGGTCAGGATGCTGTCCAGCTTCGGCATCATGCGCTCGACGGTGGGCATCAGCTCTGCCGCCTTTTCCATCAGTCCCGTGCCTTGCCGTCCGCGGATGGTGTCACCCGGCTCCATCGCCTCGAGGGGGTTGTCGGACAGCATGAGGTTCATCTTCACGTTGCCCATGAAGTCAGAGGAGATCTCGGCGTGCGAGCCCTTGGGCACTCTCATCTCGCGGTCCAGCTCCACCTCGGCCAGGATGTCGCCCTCGCGCGAGTAGTTATAGTCAATGGCCTTGACCACGCCCACCTTGTAGCCGTTGGCGTAGACGGGGCTTGAGGCCGAGAGGCCGCTGATGTCGCTGAACGAGACGAGGTAGGTGTTGCTGGTCGAAAACAGGTCGAGTCCCTTGAGAAACTGCAGCCCGAAGAACAGCACCACCACGCCGGCCACCGCCACGGTGGCGATTTGCACTTCCTTGGTAATGTATTTCATATTGTTATCGCTTGTTCCTGTTACGTCTGAACTCCTGCAAGGCCTCCACCACGTTGGTCTTCCGCCCGTCCTTGAAGGCGATGATAAAGGCTTCGGGGAACTTGGCGAGCAGCGACTTCCGCAGCCGGTAGATGGCGTTATAGTCGGTCGACGCGCCGCAGGTGTACTTGTACATGCCGTTTTCCTCGTAGCTGTCCAGCTCGACAGCGCCCCTGAGCTGCGCGTTGTCGGGCCTCAGCTGGCGGTCGCTGGCCAGAATCTGCACCTTGAACACAGGCTTTCCGGCCTCCTCTGCCCCGGCTCTTGCCTCCGGCTCGCTGCCGGCCTTGGCCTGGGCAGTCTGTGCGGTGGCGGAGCTTTCGGCCCCGGGCACCTCGGCCTCGGGCTCGGCCCTGCGCTGACGCACAACCGGCGCCATCTTTTTCTCGCGGCCCCCGTCTTCATCCTCGTGCCGGGGAACCACCGTCGGAATCGCCGTGTCACCTTGTCCGCCCGCCTTGAAAGGCACGGTGAAGTTGCGGTCATACTTCTGCCGGTAGTCCACAAAGGCACGGTAGATGCCCTGCCCCATCAGTTCAGCCCCACTGTCGGAGCTGAGAAACTGCTCCTCGTCGGGTGTCGTGATGAACCCCAGTTCGATGAGGCAGCTCGGCATCGACGTCTCGCGAAGCACCAGGAACCCAGCCTGCTTCACCCCCTTGTTGGCCCTGCCTGCCACGGCGCAGGTGCGCTTTTGCACCAGCTTGGCCAGCTCGACGCTCTGAGCCATGTTCTTGTCCTGCATGAACTCGAACATGATGTAGCTCTCCGAGGAGTTCGGGTCAAAGCCCTCGTAGTGCTGCTTGTAGTCCTTTTCGATGAGAATCACCGAGTTTTCGCGCTTGGCCACGTCAAAGTTGTCGTCAACGCGGTGCATGCCCAGCGTGTAGGTTTCCATCCCCCTGCCCTGCTTTCCGCCCGGAAGGGCGTTGGTGTGTATGGACACAAAGAGGTCGGCCTTGTTGCGGTTGGCAATGTTGGCGCGCTCGTGGAGCGGCACGAACACATCGGTCTTGCGCGTGTAGACCACCCTTACGTCGGGGCAGTTGCGCTCCACCAGCCTCCCGAAGGCCAGCGCCACGCTGAGGTTGATGTTCTTCTCCTTGGCGAAACGGCCCAGCGCGCCCGCGTCGTTGCCCCCGTGTCCGGCGTCAACCACCAGCGTGAACCGCCTGCCGGCGGCCGTTGCGCAAAGGACTGCTGCCAGCAGAAAGCCCATCAGAAGCGTTGTCTTTCGTTTCATCACGTCTCTTGTCGTTATAGCGGATTGGCTGCGCCTGGCTGCGCCGGAGCTTGTCTCCACGGTGCCAGCCAGCGTTATCCATATGCAAAAATACGCTTTTTCCGCAGAAAAACTATACGATTGCTTTAAGTTTTACCATTTATTTGCGCAATTCAACCTCCACCCCGGCTCCCTGGCACGCAGCCCCCATTGGCGGATTGGCCTTGGTGACGCGCACCCACACGCCCCCGGCAAGGGGAAAGTCGGCCAGCGCCCGGCGCGCCATGCGGCCCGCCACGTGCTCGAGCAGCCTGGAGGGTACGGCCATCTCCTCGCGCACCAGGTCGTAAATGCGGCTGTAGTCCAGCGTGTGGTCCACCTCGTCGGTGTCCATGGCCTGCTGGAAGGGATAGTCCACGCGCACATCCACAACATAGTCGCCGCCCACGGCGCGCTCCTGGGGGAGCACTCCGTGGAAGGCGTAGATGCGGATGCCGCTGACAAACACTGTCGTCTTCATCGCCGAACACTATCCGCAGCGGCTGGCGCCACAGTTCTTGCAAATGAGACAGCCCTCCTGGTAAACCAGCGTCTCCTGTCCGCACACCGGGCATTTCTGCCCCTTGGCCTCGGTGCCGTCGGTCACATACTTCTTCAGCGCGCGCTCCACGCCGTTCTTCCAGGTGTTGATGCTCTCGCTCTTCAGCTGCAGCGACCCCACCAGCTTGATCACGTGGTCGATGGGCATGCGGTAGCGCAGCACGCCGCTGATCAGCTTGGCATAGTTCCAGTATTCGGGGTTGAACTTCTCCGACAGGCCCTCGACGGTGGTCTTGTAGCCGCGCTTGTTTTCGAACTGGAAGTCGTAGCGGTGCCTGCCGCTCTCGTCGGTCTGCTTGATAATCTTGCCCTTGGTCACGGTCTTGGGCAGCACAATGCCCTCCTCGTCGTCCTGCAGACCGGTGAAAATCTCGTAGGGGTAGCCGTCGAGCAGCCCCACGAAGGCCACCCACTTCTCCTTGTTGTTCTGGAAGCGCACCACGTCACACTCCAGCGTGCGCGGTCTCACCTCGGTCACCTCGGGATGCTTGCAGGGCGGCTGCTGTGCGGCGGCTTGCAGGGCGGCCGCCTTCTTGTCCTTCTTCGGCACCGAAATCATCACGCCTGACCGCGAGCCGTCGCGGTAGATGGTGCAGCCCTTGCAGCCGGAGCGCCAGGCCTCCACATAAAGGCGGTTCACCAGTTCCTCGTCAACGTCCGAGGGCAGGTTGACCGTCACGCTGATGGAGTGGTCCACCCACTTCTGGATGGCTCCCTGCATGCGCACCTTCATCAGCCAGTCCACGTCGTTGGCCGTCGCTTTATAATAAGGTGACTTGGCCACCAGGCGGTCTATCTCCTCCTGGGTGTAGCGCCGTGCGGTGTCATAGCCGTTGGTCTCCATCCATGTGAGGAACTTCCTGTGGTAGACGATGTACTCCTCGAACGAGTCGCCCACCTCGTCAACGTAGTCTACGTGCGCCGCCTCGTCGTTGGGGTTCACCTTGCGCCGGCGCATGTACACCGGCATGAACACCGGCTCGATGCCGCTGGTGGTCTGTGTCATCAGGCTGGTGGTGCCCGTCGGTGCGATGGTAAGGCAGGCGATGTTGCGGCGTCCGTAGCGCGCCATGTCTGCATAGAGCTGGCCGTCGGCCTCCTTCAGGCGCTGCACAAAGGGGTTGTTCTCCTCGCGCTTGGCATCGTATATCTCGAATGCCCCGCGCTCGCGGGCCATGGCGACAGACGAGGCGTAGGCCGCAAGGGCGAGGGTCTTGTGTACGTTCACCGAGAAGTCGGTGGCCTCCTGTGTGCCATAGCGCAGGTTCATGGCGGCCAGCATGTCGCCCTCGGCGGTGATGCCCACGCCGGTGCGGCGGCCCTGGCTGCTGCGGCGCTTGATTTTCTCCCACAGGTGATACTCTGCGCCCTTCACTTCGTCGCTCTGCGGGTCGCTCTTGATTTTCTTCATGATGAGGTCAATCTTCTCCAGCTCAAGGTCCACGATGTCGTCCATGATGCGCTGCGCCACGGCCACATGGCGGCGGAACAGGTCATAGTCGAAGGCGGCCTCGGGGGTGAACGGGCGCTTCACGTAGCTGTAAAGGTTGATGCTCAGCAGCCGGCACGAGTCATAGGGACAGAGGGGTATCTCGCCGCAGGGGTTGGTGGACACGGTGCGGAAGCCGAGGTCGGCGTAGCAGTCGGGTATGCTCTCGCGCAGGATGGTGTCCCAGAAGAGCACGCCGGGCTCGGCGCTCTTCCACGCGTTGTGAACAATCTTGCCCCACAGCTTCTTGGCGCTCACCTGCTTGGTGCACATCGGCCGGTCGCTGCCGATGGGGAACTGCTGCACGTAGGGCTGCCCGCCGATGGCGGCTTCCATGAAGGCGTCGTCGATTTTCACCGACACGTTGGCGCCGGTCACCTTGCCCTCGGTCATCTTGGCGTCGATAAACGCCTCGCTGTCGGGGTGCTTGATGCTCACGGTGAGCATCAGCGCGCCGCGGCGCCCGTCCTGGGCCACCTCGCGGGTGGAGTTGCTGTAGCGCTCCATGAAGGGCACCAGGCCGGTCGACGTGAGGGCCGAGTTGTTCACCGGCGACCCCTTGGGGCGGATGTGGCTCATGTCATGGCCCACGCCCCCGCGCCGCTTCATCAGCTGCACCTGCTCCTCGTCAATGCGCAGGATGGCGCCGTAGCTGTCGGCATTGCCGTCAAGGCCAATCACGAAGCAGTTGCTCAGCGAGGCTATCTGGTGGTTGTTGCCGATGCCGGTCATCGGGCTGCCGGCCGGGATGATGTAGCGGAAATGGTCCAGCAGGTCAAACACCTCCTGCGCCGTCATCGGGTTGGCATACTTCCGCTCAATGCGCGCTATCTCGTTGGCTATGCGCCAGTGCATGTCCTCGGGCGACTGCTCGTAAATGTTGCCCAGGCTGTCTTTCATCGCATATTTGTTCACCCACACACGGGCGGCCAGTTCGTCACCTCCGAAGTACTTGAGCGAGGTGTCGAAAGCCTCGTCATACGTGTAAATACGTTCTGATTTCATTTCAATTTGTTATCAAAAAAGGCGGTTGCAAGATGCCGAAATGGCATCTTCGGTGCACAAAGTTAGCAACTTTATCCAAGACCGGCAAGCCTTTCTTTAGAAAAGTTGGCGCGGCAGGACGGCCATCAGGGGGGCGCGCCCACCGCTTTTAGCCCTGTTTCTGTTGGCCGGCTCGCCGATAATCCTTAATTTTGCAGCCAACAAAAACAAGCAAAGCTCTATGACAAACTCCATCACCACTCGCCGCACCATCCGCCGCTACGCCCGGCGCGAGGTCAGCGACACGCTGCTCGACCGGCTGCTCACCACGGCCGCACGCACACAGACCATGGGCAACCTGCAACTCTACAGTGTTGTGGTCACGCGGTCGGCCGAGGGCAAGGCCCGGCTGGCGCCGGCCCACTTCAACCAGCCCATGGTAACCCAGGCGCCGGTGGTGCTCACGGTCTGCGCCGACTTCAACCGCACCACCGTGTGGTGCGAGCACCGCAAGGCGCACCCCGGCTACGACAACTTCCTCTCGTTTGTCAACGCAGCCACCGACGCGCTGCTGTTCACCCAGACGTTCTGCAACCTGGCGGAGGCCGAGGGCCTGGGCTGCTGCTACCTGGGCACCACGGTATATATGCCACAGCTCATCATTGACGCGCTGCAGCTGCCGCGCCTGGTGATGCCGGTGGCCACCATCACGCTGGGATGGCCCGACGAGCAGCCGCCGCTCACCGACCGCCTGCCCACCGGGGCCTTTGTCCACAAGGAGACTTACCACGACTACTCCGCGGCTGACATTGACCGCTTCTACGCTGCCAAGGAGCAGCTGGAGGAGAACCGCCACTTCTGCGAAATCAACCACAAGGAGACCCTGGCCCAGATATTCACCGACATCCGCTACACCAAAAAGGACAACGAAGCCATGTCGGCGGGATTCATCGAGGCGCTCAAGCGGCAGGGCTTCCTGTAAGTCCCGTGCTGCCGCGGCGCGCTCCCGCTCACAAGGCTTTCAGCATGCCGATGGCCTTGCTGATCATGTCTGCCGTGCCGCTGCCGTCACTCACATATCTCACCACCATTTCAGCATAGCCGACCGCCCGCTGTCCCTGTGGCGTGGCCGCCTTGCCCGACGGTCTGACCTCGGCCAGCAGCGCGAGCAGCGGCTGCAGATCCTCGGGTTCGGGCAGTGTGCCCGGCCGCATGGCATTGAGCAGCCGGCTCAACCGGCTGGCCAGTTGGTCAGCCTCTTCCTGCGTGGCGGGAGCCACATCCCGCACACTGTCGGCCAGCGCTTTCATCCTTCCGAAAGCATGGGGCGCCCACGGCGCCTTTTCGGGCACCTTCACTTTCAGGCGCTCCCACGCCAGCTGCTCCGCCACTCGGACGGCAGCCAGCTCCCTCATCTCGTCCAGCCGCGAGCAGTCCACGGCCCGGCTGCCGCTGCCGCCTGTCCCCGCTGCCGGCCTGAACAGCAGGTAGTGGGTGAGGTCGCGGTCTGCTGCATAGTCGGGCACAAAGTGCAGCCTGCCCCAGTCAAGCGTGTAGAGATGGCCGTCGGTGCCCCCCTGCGCTGTCGGCCCGTTGGCTTTCACCTGCTCCAGGCCGGCGGGTGCAGCGGCCTCCTGCCAGCTGCCGATGCCGGTCGCTGTCATGGCCAGCGGGCCGTACATCAGCGTTCCGGCCCAGGCGCCCTGCCACTTGTCGGGCGCATAGTCCACGTAAACGCTGAAGGGCAGCGTCACCTCCACCACGTCGCCGGCTTTCCAGCGGCGGCGCGGAATCTCCACATACGAGCACGGACGGTAGCTGCCGGCCACCTCCTGTCCGTTGAGCCTGACGCTTACGCCGCTCACCGCCCAAGCCGGCACCCGCAGCTTGAGACTGAACACGGCACGCCCCTTGGTGACGCGCAGCACCGAGCGGTCGGCCGGCCAGGCGCACTCCTGGCTCAGCACCACGCCCTTGGCGCGCCAGTTGGCCGTGGTGGGCATATAGAGTGCCACCCACAGCGTGCTGTCATTGGCAAAATAGGCCGCTTCCTGGTATTTCACATGATTCTCCGCGCCGGTGCCCCCGCAGCAGGTTGACTGCGGGGTTGTGTTGCCCCACGGCTTCGAGGCGTTCAGCCCCACGGCATACTGGTAGGTGGTCTGGTAGCGGTGCGGGTGCACCGAGCCCACAATCTGGTTGTAGAGCACGCGCTCGTAATAGTCCATCAGCAGCGCGTTGTCCGGCGTGTAGCCGTTGAGGTCGCGCGTGAGCTTGGCCAGGTTGTAGGCGCAGCAGGTCTCGTTCAGCGTTGGCTCAAGGTGGCGCCTCCCCCGGGCGTCGGTGGTGAAGTTGGCTCCCATGCTGGCCATCTGGGCGTATGGCTGGCGGAACATCTCGCCGTTGCCCACGCCGCCCGGTGCATAGCGGTAGCGGCCCTGCACCATCGACCAGAAGTTGCGGGCCAGGCGGTAGTAGCGCGGCGCGCCATTCAGGCGGTAGGTGCGCAGCGCCCCGGTAATCATGGGAATGTGCTGGTTGGCGTGCCGTCCGCGCACGTCGTCGACGTTGCGGGCCAGCAGACCGTAGAATTCCGGTGCGTCAAAGCACTGTGCGGCCTCTGCCAGCCGGCGGCGGTCGGCGGTGTCGGTCACCATCTCGGCCAGTCGGGCCAGCGACTCCGACATTCCGCCCACCTCGCCGGCGATGTACATGTTCCACATCTCGCAGCGGTTGCCCGGCCGGCTGCGCCGCTCGGCCCGGGTGCCCCGGGCCTGTGCGAAGGTGCGGTAGTGCATGCGGTTCCACACCCACAGTCCCATGTCGCGGGCCGTGAGCAGGGCCTTGCGCGCCGTCTTGCGGTCGTCGGTATAGCGGGCTATGTCAATGAGCCCGGCCAGTTGCTTGTGTATGGTGTAGTAGGGCGCCCAGAGCCACTGCTCGTTGTTGTAGGGGCGGTAGGCCTCGGTGAGCGCGGGGTGCTGCGGCGGTATGGCGTTGAGGTAGCCGTAGCCGTAGTGGGCGTAGTCGCGCTTGTAGCGGTCGAAGTCGGCCCATGAGCCGCCGGCACGCTCCAGCCGGTCGCCGGGCAGCACGTCGCGCGCCTCGAAATGGCGCCCAAGGCTGTCGCTCCAGGTGAACGTGCGCTCCTGGCACAGCCGCAGCTCGTCAACCATCCTTTTCATGCGCTGGCGCAGCAAGCCTTTCTTCCGCCTGTCCGGGCACGAGGCGAAGGCGAGCGCCAGGGCCGACATATAGTGGCCGGAGCCGTGGCCCTTCAGCTTGATGTCGGGGGCGTCCCATCCGTCCGACCGGGTGTAGCCCCCGGTGGGCAGTCCGTAGGTGTCGCGGTAGTTGTAAAGCTGCTGGGTGATGTCGAGGGCCAGCAGCGCGTCGGTGTCCAGGTCGCGGTTGGCCGTAAGGCGGTTGTCGCCGGTGAGTGTCACGTCCTGCAAGGGCAGCGGCGCGGCCCTGGGGGCGGGCGGAGGCACGGGCGCGCCATCCACCACGCTCACCCTCGCTGTCACCGGGAAGCCGCTCGGGGTGGCGCCGTCACCCAGCACATAGCCCCTGACAGTGTAGGCAGAGCCGGCGGGGTGGGCCTCGGCGCTGGCCTCGAGCAGTTCAGCAGAGCGGGCTGAGTTGGTCCACCTCACCTGCCGCAGGGCTGTCGTGCCGCCGGTGCATACCACCGGGACCAGCCAGGGCAGCGGCGGCGCCATGCCCTCTGCCACGCTCACCCGGACGGTGTCTGCCCGCAGGATGCTGCCAGCGGCCACTGCCGGCCGGGCTGCAGTGCGCGCACCACTTACTAACAGCACCAGCAGCAGGGGGGCGAGCCTGACTGCCGGCCAAACATTCACATTCATCCTTTTAGCCAATAGGTTCATATTCTGTGCCATTGATGCCATCATACCGGGGACAACGCCAGCTGGCGCGTGTCTTGCACAAGCCCGCCTTCATGCCTGCCGTACGGCAAGCCTTCACAAACCCAAGTGCCAAGTCACGGTTCAAACAGTGCAAGCCGAACGCAATGAAGCTTGCTTTAATTGCTAAGGTGCAGCCTGTTTTCTACAAAAACAGTGCAAGCCGAACGCAATGAAGCTTGCTTTAATTGCTAAGGTGCAGCCTGTTTTCTACAAAGATAAGGTCATTTTCCTTTTCAAGCAAACATTCTACAAGAAATATTTGCCTACGGCAAAACCCTTGATGCCTCCTTACGGACAAGCACCAAGGGTGACAGTTGGTCACACGACCTTATTTTCCATGCACTTTCTTTCCGTTGATGATGCTCACACCTTGCCGCGGCTTGCCCAACGGACGGCCACCAAGGTCATAGGCCCTCGCCGCGCCCGAGGCCGGAAGGGCTGTGGCATGGACACCTGTCCCTGTCTGTCCTGCTGGGCCAAGATACTCCAGCCGGAAGTTGTCAAACTTGAGGTTGTTGGAGGTGAAGCCCGAAAGCCGGATGCCAAGGGTCACGTCAGCAGGACTGCCCAGTTCGAAGTCCAGGGATACATTCTCCCCCATCTCCCCATTACTGCCAAGCGGCTGCTCACAGGCATTGGCAAAGAGGAAAGCATTGTCGCCGCCACTCATGCGGTAAACGGCAATCCTGTATTTTCCCTCCGGCAGCAGACTGACGGTCTGGCTCACCGACCGGTCGGACAGCGTGCCCGATGACTGCCAGTTGTTCATGTAGAGCGTGCCGTCACAACCCGGCAGATAGCCGCGCTCCACCTCTCCACCGCCAGTCACCACCCAGCCGATGGGCTTGCGGTTCTCGTCATACCGCTCAAAGCTGCGGTTGGTTATCAAGTAGGAGATATTTCTGTGTGTGATGCCACCAGTCTCAGGCAGCTTCTCATACTGCCGCATCCAGTCAGTCCGCCCGATGGCATAAAGATCTACATGGGCAGCCTCGCCGGCGGCCTTTGCGGCCGAGAACTCTGCGCCATCCACAGCGGCGCCACTCTCCCAGGGGCCTATATAGGCATCGCTGGCCTGGTTCTTGAAAGCCCACCCCTCTGCCTCCGACCACGTAGGTTCCACATAGGCGACTGCGCGGTTGCCGTCACCCGCATAGTTGTTGTCCTTGGCAAAGTCACTGTAAGTCTGCCAAACCACCTTGCTCCACCCCTCGGTGCGGAAATGGCGGCTGTGGTCAGCCATGCTTGAGATGATGAACTTGCGGGCACTGTCACCAATGGCAAGGCCACTGTCACTGCCATCAAAGGCATCCAGGGTCCAGACAGCCGTCTCGTCGGCATTGGGGTTGGCGTTGTCCGCATAGCACATGGCATACGTTCCCTGCCAGTTTTTGTCACCGGCAGCCGGCCGGGCCACGACAGGCATTCCAAGGCTGCGGTCAACCATGGCGAAATAATGCTGCGACCAGTCCATGCCAGGCTCCATGCCATTCACCTTTGCCCATCCGCCCGCGGTGAGCTTGTCGGCAAAAGGGCTGTTGTCACTGTCCAGCAGGAAGAAGCCCAACTTGACAGCCCGGAACTCCTGGGTGGCCGGGCCGGCGCTCAGGTTGGCCTGCCAGCCCACATACACCTCCTGTTCCTGCTCAATCTTCACATAAAGTCCATACAGGTCGTTGCCCTCCTTGCCATGGTTCACCTGATAGCAAGCCATACTTGTGGCCGGAATGTCGTCCGTGGCGCACAGCTCCTTGGAAACGAACAGCCAGGCGTCGCCACTCAGGCCATACAGGGAGTTGTAGGCCGCCCCGAAATAATAAGTCCCGGGCTGGAGGGTCACCTTTCTGTATATACGGGCGTTGGCGAGGTCACCGTCAAGGTTTGCGTCACGGTCATTCCACACACCAAGGGAGATGCCGCGCGTTCCGCCATAGCTGTCCAGCCCCTGCCGGTTGCCCTCACTGCTGTTGGCAATGTTATAGTTTTCCACGGTCCAGTTTTCGAGTGCGCCGTAGCGTCCGCCCAGTGTTCCCGAGAAGTTGTCAGCCTCGGCCAGCACGGAGGCGGTCATATTCTCGCGCACAGAGCCTGAGAGCAGTCCGCCACCGTTCAGTCCGTTTCTATCCAGATCAGCGTAAGCCGCCACCAAGGCGGCCCGGGCTGCGCGGACTGCCGCCTCGTCAGCGCTGTCCACTGCCTTGGCCTGGGCCACAGCAGCAACAAGGGCGTCAACTTTAGCTGTGCTGTACTTGCCGCTGTTCACCTCAGAAGAGTTTCTCCGGTAGTCGTCACACAGGCTCTCCAGGTCACCGGCGGCAGCCTGCAGCTGCTCATAGTCCGACCGTGTGTCGGCCGCAAGGGTGATGCGGAACACCGGGGCTATCTCGTTGGGGCGCGTGGCCGGCACGTCAATGACAAGGCCCCGGACGCCCTGGGTGAAAGGCACCTCGCCGTAGCCCAGCAGGTGTACGGCAGTCACCTTGCCGCTATAATACTCTGAAACGGGCGAGAACGCCCTCATGGTGTACTTGCCGGCATCGGGCCAGGCAAGGATTGTAGCGTACACATGGCCGTCCTTGGTGACATAGCGCACATCCTTGCTGCTGTAACGCTGCCCCTCGTTGAACCCCTGTGCGTTCATGCCATTGGTGCCCTCGGCCAGCGGCCCCTCGCCAAAGCACTTCCACACCCGGGTGCCATAGATGCTCTCGCTGTTGACCTCCATCCATGCCTGGATGCCGTCGAGCACGGCGGCCTCTTTCTCATCGTATGTCCCGTCGGCGCGCAGGGGCACGGAGAGCAGCAGGTTGCCGTTCTTGCTCACGATGTCAACCAGCATGCAGACCACGGTGGCGGCACTCTTGTAACGGTTCTGCCGGTAGGCAGGCAGGCTGTAGTGCCACTCGCCGATGCAGGTGCAGGTCTGCCAGTATTTCTCCTGCGGGCGGTCGGGGATGCCGCGCTCCACGTCCCACAGCATGGCCTCCTTCTGCTCGTCGGGCAATATCTTGCCGCAAGCCACGACCTCGGCCTTGCCACCGGCGGCCCGGTTGGCCGAATGGTTGTAGTAGTGGGCCAGGAAGTCCTGCCCCCACTGGTTGTCGCAGCCCCAGAAAGGCAGCACGGTGTCGTCAAAATAGATGATGTCGGGGCTGTAGGCGTTCACCATCTGCCGGCAGCGGTTCTGCAACTTGGTCTTGTAGGCCTCACCGGGCAGGCTCGCGCCGTTGCCCCACTCCCACTGGCTGTGGATGGTGCCTGGGTTCTCCCAGCCGGCAGAGTGCGGGTGGTTCTGGGCGTAGAGCTCCTGAGGGTCCATGCCCTCCCACCACTGGCCCGCGCCGTCGGCCTTGGTCAGGTTGCCGTCGTACTTCTGCGAAGGCTCCAGCCATGTCCAGGCATGACTGGCGTGGATGCTCACGCCAAACTTGAGCCCGTGCCTGCGGGCGGCCTCGGCCCACCCCTTGACGAGGTCGCGCCTGGGACCGACGTTCACGGAGTTCCACTCCTGGTAGGGACTGTCCCATAGGTCAAAATTGTCATGGTGGTTGCCCAGGGCCATGAAATACTTGCAGCCCACCTTGGCATACTTGTCCATGATGGCCTCGGGGTCCCAGCGCTCCGCCTTCCAGTCGCGGCAGAACTCCTTGAGCCCATACTCGCGGGGGTTGAAGTGGATGCCGCGGCGCTCGTCATAGGGGCTGTCGCTGTAATACATGAAGCGGGCAAACCAGTCGCCGCTCTCTGCCTGGCACTGCGGGCCCCAGTGCGCCCACAGGCCAAACTTGGCATCCTTGAACCACTCGGGGCACTCCCATTGTTTCAGGGACTCCCAGCTGTTGCTGTACGCGCCCCGCTCCATCGGCACGTTCTCCGGCAGGTCACCGGCGGCCGCCGGCAGTGCGAGTGCCAGCAACACGCCGGCTGTCAATGATGTTTTTCTCATAACTGTGTTCCTTTTATTGGTAATCATAGGCTTTTAGTTTCGATGCCCAAAGGTACGCACTTTGCCGCGAAGGCCATCGGATATTTTTTGCGAAGAATAGCACAAAGTTGACTTTTTGGCAAAAACTGCACCGGCAGGCAGAAAAACTATGCGTATATTTGCAACCGTTATGAAAATTCCCATTGAGTCAATGAATTTCCAGTTGCTCAACGTTGGCCTTGCGCATTTGGACGGCAACTGGAACTGGCAGGGCGTTTCGTCACCCTTCACACGCATCTATCTGGTGACGGAGGGGAAGGCCTGGCTCGTCCTGAAAGACCGGAGCGTGCCGCTGCGGCCCGGCCACCTCTACATCATTCCGGCCCACACCATGCACAGCTACCGGTGCGAGGGGAGGTTCTCCCACTATTACCTGCACTTCTACGAGGGCTTCAAGAACAAGATGGCGGTGTTCGACTGCTACGAGTTCCCCACTGAGGTGGAGGGCGGACAGCTCGAAGCGTGCATCTTCGCAAGCATGTGCGCGCACTACCCCGAGGCCGAGCTGCCCGCAAGCGACCCCTCGCAGTATGACAACATCGGGCATTTCATCGACTATGTGCGGCGCTACAACGAGCTTCCGCTTGCCAGGAAACTCGAGCTGCGCGGAAGCATCCTGCTGCTGTTCTCGCGCTTTGTCAGCTGCGCGAAGGCCCGGATGTGGACGGAGGACAGGCGGCTCGCCGAGGTGCTGGGCTACATCCACAGCCACGTCTGCCGGGAAACCACGCTCGACGACCTGGTGGCGGTGGCCTGTGTCACCAAGTCTCACCTGATACGTCTCTTTGACAGGAGCATTGGCGTCTCCCCCTTGCAATACATCAACAGGAAGAAGATGGAGCGGGCGCAGCTGATGCTCATCACGGAGGACACGCCCATCAAGGAGATAGCCTACCGCCTGGGCTACAACGACTACTCCTATTTCATTCGCTCATTCCGGAAAATGACCGGCATCACGCCCATGCGCTACCGGCTCAGCATGAGGTGACGGCCGGCCCCGGCAGAACAGCCTGCCCTGCGCACCTGTTCCACCCAACTTTCCGAAACGGCCGGTTCCGGCGCGCCATCCGGTTCGTTCCGGCCTGCGAAACGGGCCGTATGAGCACGCGAAACGGCCCATATCGCAGCGCGATATGGGCCGTTTGACAAGCCGGAATGGGCCGTATTGAAAACAAGGTTGCCCCGGACAGCACAAAAGCCCTATTGCTTGGTGAAATTCAAGCCACCCAAGGTCATCTTGTTGATGGCCACATTTGCCTTGTAAGTGCCATTCTTCATATACATCTTTTCGGTTGTGCCAATGATGGTCAGCTCTGCCTTTTCCTTATTGTAAGAATACTCAAAGGCACCATCCATGGCATTTCCGTCTGTACGAATCATCTCACGCCCTGTAAAATCAGCATTGAACTGAACAGAATAACCGTCAATGTCGTCACACTTCCAGGTTCCAACGATGGTCGATGTCGGTATGTCATCATCGTCATCACTGCTGCAGGAGGCGAAAGACACCACACTGCAAACCAGCAGCATCTGTACCAACAAAAGGTTCCAAAACTTTGTTTTCATAACATATTTCCCTAAATTACGTGTCGGGCGCAACTTCTTTTGGCCGGCAGACTCTCCATGACCAGCGATTGAATGATTAAGGATTTGTTTGTTACGACAACAAAAAGGCATGAGAGTCCACCCGCTACTCATTCCACCTTTAGAGGCTTCTCGCATTGCCCGATATTGTAGAACGAGCAACGAGAAGCCCCACGCCGATATGAACATAACACCTCCACAGACAGCCGCACATGACCGTCTGTCCCCGCGATGGGGAAGCCAACCAAGGGGCATACCATGGATGCGAAACATCACATCAACTAGGACATCTACGTTGCCTCATCTCTGACAATATCTGAATCTTTGCGAGAAATTCCTAAAGGTCAAAGACAAGACGCCTGTAAACGTCTTTTCTATATGTCGTGGAAGCCTTCTGCCATGCCTGACAGCACACCTCCGGGGCGGTCACTGAGCCATGATATGGTATATACCAGGCGTTTCGGCAGCGGCAAAGAACGGTCTTCCAAATGCAAAAGTAATAAAAATATTTAATTTCTAAGCTGGTACTCAAAAAAAATAATTGCGCCTATGGGTTTGAACAAAACAAGATGACACAGTGAAAAGCAGCAGCCCTCAAGCGTCTGAACGGACGCTTGAGGGCTGTCAGCGGCTCGCACCACTGGTATGCCAGAGGAGGCCAAGCCAAGCAGAAGAGGATGGTCTCAAGCGCGCTTTAGCCGTTTGAGACCATCCTCTTCACGTTATCATCTCTGCTGTTGTCAAGCAGACATCAGTCAACGATGATAGGCTTGTACTTCGGCACGAGTACCTTCATGATGCACCAGCCCACGAGGTAGGCCACGGCACAGATACAGAAGATTATCATATAGCCGGCCTCCTTGCCGCTGTATGACAGGAACGAGAAAGCGTCGCCCTGCAGCTCGGAGAAGGTGAAGAGCTTGCCGGCCCCCTTGTTGATGAGGAACGAGCCAACGCCGCCGGCCATGCCGCCGATGCCGGTGATGGTGGCGATGGTTGACTTGGGGAACATGTCGCCAATGGTAGAGAACAGGTTGGCCGACCAGGCCTGGTGACCGGCTCCGGCCAGACCGATGATGATGGCCGGCCACCATGCGCTGTAAGCGCCGAGGGGCTGGGCGAAGAGCGCCAGCAGGGGGAAGAAGGCGAAGATGAGCATGGCCAGCATGCGGCCGCCGTAAGGGTTCATGCCGCGCCTCTCGACAAAGAGCTTGGGCAGGTAGCCGCCATAGATGGAGAGCACGGTGACAATGGCGTAGAGGGTGAAGATGAGCGTGATGGCCTCGCTTGAGCTTGACTTGTAGCCATACTGGTCGGAGAAGTAGGCAGGGGCCCAGAACAGGTAGAACCACCAGACGCCGTCGGTGAAGAACTTGCCCGTGATGAACGACCAGGTCTGGCGGTAACGGAAGCACTGCTCGAAAGGTATCTGCCTGGCCGGCTTCTCGTCGGCCTGGGCCGGCCGGGCCTCGGCAGCCACGTCGTCATCCTGGTGGATATAGTTGAGCTCGGCCATGTTGACATGGGTTGAGCGCTCGGGCTTGTCGTAGAGGAACACCCAGAAGCCCATCCAGATGAAGCCAAGCGCGCCGATGATGACAAACGACATCTCCCAGCCTCCGCCTATTCCGGCATCCTTGAAGTACTGGGCGAGCAGGGGGATGGTTGCGGGAGCGGCCAGGGCGCCGACCGATGCGCCGGCGTTGAAGATTGAGGTGGCAAAGGCACGGTCTTTCTTCGGGAAATACTCGGCGGTCACCTTGATGGCTGCGGGGAAGTTGCCGGCCTCGCCAAGGGCCAGGACGCAGCGCGCGGCCACGAAGAGCCACACGCTGGTGGTGGCGATGAGCAGGGCGGCGGCAGTGCCCGACTTGACTGCGGTCATGGCTGCCGCGTTCTCAAAGCCACAGGCGTGGAGGGTTATCCAGCCACAGGCGGCGTGGGCGCAAGCGCCGGCCGACCAAACGCCGATGGCCCAGAGATAGCCTTTCTTGGTGCCCATGAAGTCGACAAACTTGCCGGCAAAGAGCATGCAGGCCGCATAAACGATAGAGAAGACGGCGGTGATGGTGCCGTAGTCGTCATCGGTCCAGTGGAACTCGGGGGCGATAAAGTCTTTCCACGTCAGGGAAAGCACCTGGCGGTCCAGGTAGTTGACGGTTGTCGCTACAAACAACAACGCGCACATGACCCATCTGAAGTTGGTCATCTTGTTGGTTTGAATAGATGTCATCTTTATTGATTTGTTACTTTAAGTTTTTAGGTTATCAGCATTTAACGCAGTTTGTCTGCCGCAACGACAGTGCAAGCGGGCGCGCCAAGGGCGGGCACGCGGACTGCCGGGGCCGGCTTGTCCCTTGCAAAGGTACACAAAAAGTCTATAAAGTGTGCAAAAGGGGCGAAAAAAGAAAGGCCATTCTGCATTTTAGAATGGCCTTTCGGCATATTCAGTCTTGGTAATAGACCCTTTTCACCCTGCCTGACACCCCTGTCAGCACCTCGTAGGGGATGGTGTCGAGCACATCGGAGAGGACAGTGACGGGCAGGTGGTCGCCGAAGATTTCCACCATGTCGCCCTCGCGGCAGGGGATGTCGGTGACATCGACCATGGCCACATCCATGCAGATGTTGCCCACATAGGGCGCGTGCTGGCCGTTGACCAGGCAGTAGGCATGGCCGTTGCCAAGGTGGCGGTTCAGCCCGTCGGCATAGCCGATGGGGATGGCGGCAATCACGCTGTCGCGCGTGAGCCGGCCCTTGCGGCTGTAGCCCACGGTGTCCTCCTTGGGCACCTGCCGCAGCTGCAGGATGGTGGTCTTCAGCGTGCTCACGGTGTTGAGGATGTGGTTGTCGCGGCTGTCAATGCCATAGAGCCCCAGGCCGAGGCGGCACATGTCGAGCTGGCGGTCGGGGAAGTGCTCGATGCCGGCCGAGTTGTCAATGTGGCGGAGTATCTTGTGGCTGAAGGCAGCCTGCAGCTGGCGGCTTCCGCGGTCGAAACGCTCGAACTGCAGGGCTGAGAAGCCGTCGAACTCATCGCTGTCGGCCCCCACGAAATGCGAGAACACCGAGCGCGGGATGATGGCGTTCTGCCGCTTGAGCCTGTCAATGACCTCTTCCATGTCGGTGTCGGGGTTGAAGCCGAGACGGTGCATGCCCGTGTCGAGCTTGATGTGCACAGGCCACCCGGTGATGCCCTCTTTCTCGGCGGCCCTCACAAGGGCGTCCATCAGGCGGAAATTGTACACCTCAGGCTCCAGGTCGTAGTCGAACATGGTCTTGAAGGCGGTCATCTCGGGGTTCATGATGATGATGTTGGCCGTGATGCCGGCCTTGCGCAGGGTCACGCCCTCGTCGGCCACGGCCACGGCAAGGTAGTCCACGCAGTGGTCTTGCAGCGTCTTGGCCACCTCGACAGCCCCGGCCCCGTAGGCGTCGGCCTTGACCATGCACACCAGCTTGGTGCCGGGGTGCATCATGGAGCGGTAGTGGTTGAGGTTGGCCACCACGGCGCCAAGGTTCACCTCGAGGATGGTCTCGTGGACCTTCTGCTCGAGCAGCTCGGTGATGTGGTCGAACCCGAAGGGGCGTGCGCCCTTGATGAGGATAACCTCGTCGCGGAGTGAGGCGAACACCTCGCTCCTGACAAACTGCGCCACATTGGAGAAGAAGAACTTTTCGGGCACCTGGATGCAGTCGGCATGCTGCTTCAGCTCGCTGCCGATGCCGACAAACTTGTTGACACCGCGCTTCACGGCCAGGTCGGACACCTTGTGATAGAGCACATCGGGCCGGTCGCCGCTCTGGTAGATGTCGCTGAGCACGAGCGTGCGCTTGCGCCCCTTGTGGTCGGGGCGGCGCGCCATGAAGTCGAGCGCGATGTCAAGCGAGTTGACATCCGAGTTGTAGGAGTCGTTAATCAGAGTGCAGCCGTGGCGCCCCTCCTTCACCTCGAGGCGCATGGCCACCGGCTCGAGGGCCGCCATGCGGCTGTCGAGCGCGTCCGCGCCGATGCCGAGCAACAGCGCCACGGTGGCACAGGCAAACGAGCAGGCCACGGAGGCGTCGTCGATAAAGGGCAGGCGGTAGGTTCCGGGCTCGCCCCGGAACACGTAATGCACGGTCACGCCGCGGGCGGCCGTCTCGATTTCGGAGATGAACATGGGGGCGCGGGGGTCGGAGACGCTCCACCCCACCCTTTCGCCGGCAAGGCCCGACTTGCGCAGGCAGCGGGCGATGGTGCGGTCGTCGGAGTCGTAGACCACGGTCTTGGCGTTTCTGAACAGTTCCAGCTTCTCCATGCACTTCTCGTCGAGCGACCTGAAGTTCTCCTGGTGCGCGTCACCCAGCGAGGTGAACACGCCGATGGTGGGCTGTATGATGTCGCTCAGGGCGGCCATCTCCCCGGGCTGGCTGATGCCGGCCTCGAAGATACCCACCTGCGTCTGCTCGCTGAGCAGCCACACACTGAGGGGCACGCCAATCTGGGAATTGTAGCTGCGCGGCGACCGCGTGACCACCATTGACGGCGAGAGCAGCTGGTAGAGCCACTCCTTGACCATGGTCTTGCCGTTGCTGCCGGTGATGCCCACGATGGGGATGTCGAACTCGTCGCGGTGGCGCTCGGCCAGGCGCTGCAGCGCCTCCAGTGTGTTGAGCACCTTGAGGAAGTTGGCCCCGGGATAGGCGTCCGGCTGGCCGGGCATGTGGCTCACCACAAAGTTGCGCACGCCACGGCGGTAAAGGTCGCCGATGTAGCGGTGACCGTCGTTGCGTTCGGACTGAATGGCGAAGAACAGGGTTTCCTCCGGGAAGCAGAGCGAGCGGCTGTCGGTCAGAATCCAGCCTATATTGGCGTCGGTGTTGCCGATGCGCCGCGCTCCGAGGAGCGTTGCAATCTTTTCAATTGTATAGGTCATCTTATTTCAAGTTGTAACATTCGGTTTCCGTTTCCGCCGGCGCGTCACGGCCAGACGGCCTCATCCGCCGTTTTTGAGTGTGCGGTAGACAGTTGCAAATTTCGGATATTTTTCTGACAACGCGGCCACTTTTAACAATGTTTTAGCCATAAAGGCCCTGTAACCGTCACTGTCGGGGCTGAACGGGCGGTGGTTCAGAGCCGCCTTTACCGGCGCCCAGTCGGCCAGGAAGCGGCGGGCCTCGTCGCTGAAAGCCACTTCGACCAGGCGCTCCCAGATGTAGTCGACCGCCTGCTGGGTGGGATGGAGCATGTCGGGGGCATAGAAGCGGTAGTCGCGCAGCTCGTCATTCACAATCTCATAGGCCGGGAAGTAGGTGCAGCAGGGCGACTGGCCCGCCAGCCGGTCGGCGGCCAGCAAGAGGGTGGCCTTGGACAGCTGGCTGCCATGGAAGCCGTACTTGGCATAGCGGATGGGACTGACGGTCAGCACCACGCGCACGCCGGGGCTGCGCGCCTGAAGGACAGACACGGCCCGGGACAAGGCCTCGCAGCACTCGCCGACGGTGAGCTGCTGCTCGTCAAAAAGGCTTTGGGGGCGCTTCTGGCAGTTGTCAACAATCTCGCCCGTCGACTTGAGCCGGTACACATGGTTGGTGCCCAGCGTGAGCAGGGCCACCCCGGGGGCCACGGTGCAGCGCTCCACCGTGTGGAGGATGCTCACGGGATTGTACATCACGCCAAAGGGGTTGACCGTGGCGGGGAAGAGTTCCTCGCGGAAGCGCCGCCCTATGCTGTCGGCAAAGCACGAGCCGACACAGAGCAGCTCCTCCTGCGGAGCTATACGGAAGGGGAACGGGTCGATGTGGACGGGGGTTCGGAAGTTCATCGTGACTGAAATGTGTGGACGGTCTGCCATGCGCCGGGGGTCAGCTGCGGCTCACCTGCAGTCCGGTCTTGCTCAGGGTCATGTCGACAAAGCGCGCCTTGGCGTTGGGACGGTGGCCGTTGAGCGTCTGCCGGACGCGCGCCGCGGCCTCGGGGTCCTTGGCCACCATGTAGAGATAGCCTCCGCCGCCGGCGCCGGGCAGCTTGAATCCCAGGCACAGGTCGTCGACCAGGGCGGTGATACGGCGCACGGCCTCGGGGTTGGTCCCGCTGTCAAGCGCCTGGTTCTGCGCCCATGTGCGGCGCACGAGCAGGCCCGCCTGCCGGAAGTCATTGCGCTGGATGGCCTCGTACATCTCAAGGGTGTGGGCCTTCATGCGGCGCAGCAGGTCAAGCTGGTCGTGCTGGTTGAGGAACATGCGGCGCACTATCTCGGCCAGGATGGTCTTGGCCGTGCGCGTGATTCCCGTATAATACAAGAGGTGGCAGCGGGCATACTCAGGCTGGGTGTAGATGTCGTCGGGCAGCCAGCGCACAAGGGGCGCCTGGCTGAAGCCGCGCTGCGACTGGAGCAGCTTGACGCCGCCATGGATGCCGCCCAGCTGGTCTTGCCATCCGCCGCCGGTGGTGAGCAGCTGCTCAAGGATGAGGGTGCGCCGCCCTATCTCACTCTTGTCCCAGGCCAGGGCGCAGAAGTCGCTGAGCGCGCCAAGCACCGTGGCGGCCAGGATGCTGCTGGTGCCGAGCCCGCTGCCGGCAGGGACGGCCGAGAGCAGGGTGAGCTCGACGCCGCAGCCAAAGGCCTCGAGCTGGCGGCGCAGCGAGGGGTGGCGCCCGGTGCAGTAGGCCGGCAGGAAGCCGGCGAGGGCCAGGGCGGCCTTGGGGATGGAGAACGGACTGCCCACATGGCAGAAGTCGGCCAGCTGTTCGTAGGTGGCTATCACCTCGGAAGCGCCGAGGTCAATGCTGCGGCAGACGATATGGGGCTCGCTGCAAGGCTTCACGTAGGCCTGGAGCGGCGGCTGTCCGTTAAGCTCGACGGCAAGGTTGACAACGCTGCCACCCTCCATCAGGCAGTAAGGCGGGGTGTCCGTCCACCCTCCGGCAATATCGATGCGCACCGGGCTGCGCCCCCACACAATCTGGTCGGCATAGACCGACATCCGCGGACTGACACGGAGGCTGTCCGGCCGTCCGCCAGACAGGGGCCCCGGAGCCATCACCCCCTGGCGCAGCAGGGCGAAAGCCTCGCGCTCCCAGTCGCCGGCAGCCCTTGCCGGCATGGGGGTGTGCGCTGCGCTGCCGGCGGAAAGTGACAGTGTGGCGGCCCTGAACATGGCATCGTGCATCCGGGTGAGCAGGGGGGCTGTGGGCGGGAGGGGGGCCGGGAGCGGCAGGCGCCCGCGGGCAAAGGCGCGGGCGGCATCCTCAAGGTCAAGCTGGTAGAACACGCTCTTGCGGTAGTTGGCCGCCAGGGCGGCCCAGTTGTCACGGCGGAACGCGCGGCGCTGCCCAACAAGCCGGACGAGGTTGGCCTCGTCCGAGAGGTCTTCGGCACTCATGCAGCGGCACCCCAGGCGGCGCGCGTCGGTGTCGCCGGAAAGCAGCCGGCCCAGGTCGCCGACACTGTTCACCACGGGGAAGCGTTTCTCGCGCTGGGCCTCGCCGGCAAACTTGTCGTCAATGCGGTAGGTGCGCAGGGCATAGGCGCTGTCGCCCACCGGCACCACGTCGACACACTGGCCGGGGGCGAGGCTCACCTGCCAGTCGTTTTGGGGCACGCCGGTTATCACATGGTCATGGGTGAGGCGCCAGCCACCGGACACACAGCTGTTCTCTATCCACAGGTTGGTGTTCTGGCTGCCGATGGCGGCGGCCATCCGGGCGTTCTGCACGAAGATGGAGGGATGGGGCTTGTTGTCATGGTGCATAATCTCGCGCTGGTCGTTGACGAGGTTTTGCACCGCGAGGGTTGACGAGATCATCTCGCGGCTGGTTCCGTAATGGTAGAACTCGCCCCCAGGCAGCGGCACCACGGCCACGGAGAGCTGGCGCAGCTCCGGGTCGTCGGCAAGCGGGTCGGTGCCCAGGGCGCAGCCGAACTCGCCGTAAAGGTCGTACTCCACAAGCCCGCCATTGCGCTTCGAGCGCTCCATCAGCAGTCTGACGGCCCGGTCGCTGAGCATCCACACGCCGATGTCGGTCAGGTAGTAGTCGGTTTCGAGCAGCTGCTGCAGGGTTTGCACGGAGGGCTTCTGGAGCATGCGCTTCAGCGTGCAGGGCGTGCGCCTGTCGCTTACGAACACGCCATGGTCCTTGGCCACGCCAGCGTCGAGCCACAGTCCGTAGCACACCACATCGGCGTCGGGCACGGCCGGCAGCCCCCCGGTGGCGCGGATGAGCACGTCGCCACTCGCCACCAAGGTGTGAATGGAGGCCGGCGCGAGGTTCATCAGCTGCTCATAGAGCGGCAGCTGCAGGTCGAGCAGGGTCTGGCCGAGCCGCTGGCCGCGCTCCCAGCGGAACACCGGGATGGGGGTGAGAACCTTTCCCGAGGGAGCGTAGGAGGGCAGCCGGCGGCTCTGTCCGCCGGCATGAATCAGAATGCGGCGGCCGGAGGCCAGCCACTCGCCAAAGGGGTGGCCGCCACCCCAGGCCCGGTGGCACTGCTCCAGGAGCCAGGCTGTGCCGCCGCCGCTGCCCAGCCTGTGGCCAACGGGGTCGCTGGTGCAAAAGAACTCCTGGGGCGACAGCCCCGTTATGGTATGGAAACAGCCCACGAGGTTGGGCGGCAGCGAGAGCAACTTCTTCATATTCTTCCTTGGATTAACCGGCGAAAAGGAATCTCCAATCGCACAACATACTTGCAAAAGTAACATACTTTAACGTCACAAAAAAGAATATGCCCAACATTTTGCCGTATTTTTGCATATCTAAAGACAACGGGTCTTACCTGTTAAGACTACTTAAACAAAAAGAATTTGAAATGAACTTGAAAGACAACGGCGTGCTGAGCAAGAACGGAGTGAGCTTCGTTGTTCCCTTTGCGCTCATCACGTCATGCTTCGCCCTGTGGGGGTTCGCCAACGACGTGACCACCCCGATGGTCAAGGCTTTCTCCAAGATATTCCGCATGAGTGTCACCGAGGGAGCCTTGGTCCAGGTGGCTTTCTACCTCGGCTATTTCGCGATGGCCTTCCCGGCGGCCCTCTTCATCCAGAAGTACTCGTTCAAGGCGGGGGTCCTTGTGGGCCTCTCGCTCTACGCCGCCGGGACATTGCTGTTTCTTCCGGCCAAGGCCGCCGGCATCTACCCGCCCTTCCTGCTGGCCTATTTCGTGATGACCTGCGGCCTGTCGTTCCTGGAGACGAGCTGCAACCCCTACATCTACTGCATGGGCAGCGAGGAGACAGCCACCCGGCGGCTCAACCTGGCACAGGCTTTCAACCCCATCGGGGCGCTGGCCGGCATGTTTGTGGCCATGCACTTTGTGCAGGCGCGGATGAGTCCGACGGACTCGCTCAGCCGGATGACCATGCCGGAGCAGGAGTTTGACCTCGTCAAGGCGCACGACCTTGGCGTGCTCATCCAGCCCTACGTGTTCATCGGCGCCGTCATCATCATCCTGGCAGTGGCCGTCCGCATGGTGAAAATGCCGATGGACGGCGACACGCACGCCACGCAGGGCATCCTCACCTCGCTCCGCGAGATTGTGCGCATGCGCAACTACCGCGAGGGGGTTGTGGCGCAGTTCTTCTATGTGGGCGCACAGGTGACGTGCTGGACATTTATCATCCAGTATGGCACGCGGGTGTTCATGGAGGAGGGACTCGACGAGCGCGGCGCGGAGATGCTCTCGCAGAAATACAACATTGCGGCGCTCGTCCTCTTTACGTGCAGCCGCTTCATCTGCACATGGTTCCTCAAGTATGTGCAGCCGGGGCGGCTGCTGGAGGTACTGGCCGTGGTGGCCGCAGCGCTCGCCGGCGGGGCCATCCTGCTCACCGGCCGCAGCGGGCTTTACTGCCTGGTGGGTGTCAGTGGCTGCATGTCGCTGATGTTCCCAACCATCTACGGCATCGCACTCCACGGACTTGGCGACCGCGTGAAGGTGGGCGGCGCGGGCCTCATCATGTCCATTCTCGGCGGCTCGGTGTTTACGCCGCTCCAGGCCGCCATCATCGACACGCACGCCACGGTGCTTGGCCTTCCGGCCACCAATGTCTCGTTCATCGTGCCGTTCGTCTGCTTCACTGTGGTGGCGGCCTATGGCCACCGCGCCTTTGCAAGGCAGAACATCGCGCACGAATAACCGGCACAGCCCCCGGCCGGGGGCTACGCGCCAGCAGCAGGCCACACGGCAAGGCCGGGGACACACGGAAACCCGGCTCGCGCCGGGGGCCATGCCTTGGCAAGCACAACGCAACAGGGGGGCGGCGCTTCACACAGCGCCGCCCCCCTGTTGCGTATGGGCATTTGGAATTTACGCCTGCGCACGCCTGCGCCTCCACCACACCACAGCCATGACGATGACGATGAGCAGCAGCACGCCGTAGGCGCAGTAGGCCACGGTCTCTGTGACGCTTACCGACCGGGGGAAGAAGCTGAGCACCACCCTGTGGCGCCCTGCCTTGACACTGAGGGCGCGGAGGATGTAGTTCACGCGGCCCAGCTCGGCGGGCTGGCCGTCAACGGTTGCTGTCCACCCCGGGTAGTAGATTTCGGAGAACACCACCACGCCGCCTTTGGCGGAGCTGACATCGTAGGTGAGACGGTTGGGCTCGTAGCTCACCAGGCGCACACGGGAGGCGCTGTCCTGCGGCTGGCTCTGCCCGAGCACACCGCTGAACCGCCTGTCGGCCACGGCCTCGTGGCGCAGGTTGATGCGGCCCACCGCGTCAAGCTCGCCGTTGGCATTGTCGGCATAGACCACCCTGTCGACCATCCACGCATTGCCAAAGGCGTAGGGGTTCTGCACGGGCATGGTCTGGTTGTTTTGCAGTGGGAAGATGAAGTACTTGGTGTTGAGCATGCTGAGCACGGGGAACACGCTGTCGCCGTTGACGCGGCTGATGTCGCCCTGGGCGTCGGCCACGGCCTTGAACAGCGCCACACGCTCCTTGCCGATATAGGCATCGATCATCTCCTGGTAGCGGCGCAGCTTGGCCGGGTGGTAGCCGCCAATGCTCTTGAAGTAGTAAGAGGTCTCGTTCTCGTTGAACGTGTCCGAGGCGAGGTTGAGCACACGGTAGTCTGACGACCGGTCGCGCAGGATGGCCTCCTCGGTGGCGGTCATGGCCACAGGCTGCTCGCGCACGGCCTTGTCAACAAACATGCTGTCGTTGAGATAGCGCTTGTCGACCATCCACATGTCGCCCAGGCAGAGCACGGCCAGCGCGCCCACCAGCAGCGGGGCCTTGACCTTGCCGGCCTTGAACAGCAGCAGCAGCAGGGTGCCCACGACAATGATCCAGAACGAGCGCCAGCAGTCGGCCGTGAACACTGCCTGGCGCACCTTGGCGATGTTGGCCAGCAGCGGGCCGAGATATTCCTGCGGCACATACTGGCGCAGCTGCTCGCTGTCGGCCACCGACGTGAAGCTGAAGAACGCGGCGGGCAGCAGGGCGAAGAGCAGGGCGAAGCCGGCCGTGAGGCCGAAGCTCAGGTAAACGGCCCTGACGCGCCGGGTGAGCACCTGCGGGTCGTCAACGATGCGCTTCAGGGCAAGCATGGCCAGCAGCGGAATGGTGAACTCGGCGACAACGAGGATTGACGACACCGTGCGGAACTTGGCGTACATCGGCACGTAGTCGATGAAGAAGTTGGTCAGGGGCATGAAATGCTTGCCCCACGAGAGCAGCACCGACAGCACTGTGGCGGCCAGCAAGGCCCACTTCATGGGCCCGCGCACCAGGAAGAGGCCGAGGGTGAAGAGCATCATCACAAACGCGCCCACATAGACAGGGCCGGCGGTGAAAGGCTGGTCGCCCCAGTACTGGTACCACTGGCCCACATACTCGGCATACTGCGGGTCGCACTTTTCCATCGCCCCGGCGTTGCTGCCCAGCTTGATCTGGTGGGCGCCGCCCTTGGCGTTGGGGACAAGCAGTGTCCATGTCTCGCCGATGCCGTAGCTCCACTGGGTGATGTAGTCGCGGTCAAGGCCGCCGGCGGTCTGGTTGCCGGCATCGGCCTTGACCAGCTCGCTCTTGCCGCGGGTCGACTCCTTGCTGTACTGCCAGGTGTGATAGAGGTTGCTCAGGTTGACAAGCACGCCGAGCAGCGCGCCCACGGCGCACACCGCCGTGGACTTGGCAAACCGGGCGAGCGTCTTCTTGCGGATGGCGTCGGCAAGGTAGGCCAGCACCATGGCAGCGATGACAATCAGGTAGTAATAGGTCATCTGCACGTGGTTGGCATTGATTTCAAGCGCGCAGAACACGGCCGTGAGCACCAGTCCGGCCAGGTAGCGGCCCCGGTAGGCGGTGACCACGCCGGCTATCAGCGGCGGCAGGTAGGCCAGGGCCATCACCTTCCAGATGTGGCCGGCGGCAATGATGATGAGGAAATAGCTGCTGAAGGCCCACACAACAGCGCCAAGGGCGGCCAGGGACTGGCGGAAGTCGAACGCGCGCAGCAGGATGTAGAAGCCCAGCAGGTAGGCAAACACGTACCACACGTTCTCGGGCAGCCACAGGTGATAGAACTGGCCCAGCTGGCCCAGCGTCTCCGTGCTTTCATAGGAGGGGGACAGCTGGTAGGTGGGCATGCCGCCAAACAGGGCGTTGGTCCAGCGCGAGCGCTCGCCCGTGCGCTGCATATACTCTCTCTGCTCCGTCTCGAGACCGCGGCCGGCCGACGCATCGTGGCTGAACAGAATGCGGCCCTCGATGTCGGCAGGATAGAAATAGGCGAAAGCCAGAACGGCAAACAGCAGCACGGCAAGCACGTCGGGCAGCATCTTTTTCGCCAACAGTTTTGTGTTCATATTGTTGTTATGTTATAGTCTTGCTCCCTGGGGGGGGTGACAATGCCCCCCTGCGGGGTGGCCCCGCTTCCTGCATTTGCAGAAAGGACACGGCGAAAGTGCCGCTGGCAGAGGCCGCATTTTCGCCCTAAACATTTGGCAAAGGTACACTATTTTCACGAAACTGGCCGTATGAACGGAAAGTTTTTGTAACTTTACCGTCGCAAAACAGACTAATGATATGAAAATAGGAGTTATCATTGCGATGGACAAGGAGTTCCAGCGCATCAGGGAAATGCTGGACGGCGTGCGCGAGACGGAGGCCGGTGGCCGGCTGTTTGTCACCGGCCACCTTGGGGGCAGCGAGATAGTGCTCCACCAGTGCGGCATCGGCAAGGTGAACGCGGCCATCGGCGCGAGCGAGCTGATTCGCAGCTTCAGCCCCGGGCTGGTGGTGTCGACAGGCTGCGCGGGCGGGGCCTCGGCCGCGCTCGAAGTGCAGGATGTGGTGGTGAGCACCGAGCTGGCCTACCACGACGTCTACTGCGGCGAGGCCGCCGGCCACGCTGAGTATGGACAGGTGCAGGGCATGCCGGCGCGCTACACGTCGCCAAGAGACCTGGTTGACAAGGCCATGGCGCTCAACATCGAAGAGGGCGGATGCCGTGTCAAGGCCGGCCTCATAGTCACCGGCGACTGGTTTGTCGACTCAAAGGAGAAGATGCTGGCCATCGCCGGGCACTTTCCCGACGCGCTCGCCGTGGACATGGAGTCGGCGGCCATCGCCCAGACGTGCTATGTGGAGGGGGTGCCGTTCATCTCGTTCCGCATCATCAGCGACATACCGCTCAAAGACACGGACGCCTCGCAGTACCGCGACTTCTGGGACAGCGTGTCGGAGCGGTCGTTCCAGGCCACCAGCCGCTTCCTGAGGGCCATCGCCCCCGCAACGCCGGCCGGGGGCAGGCAGCAGGAGGGCGGCACCGAGACGGCCGGGGGCCGCGTGTTCAAGAAGATTCCGAGCTTCACCATCGACCACACCAAGCTGATGCCGGGCATCTATGTGTCGCGCAAGGACCGCGTGGGCGGCGACACCGTGACCACATTCGACATCCGCATGAAGGCGCCCAACCGCGAGCCGGTGGTGCACCCCGGCGCGCTGCACACCATTGAGCACCTGGCGGCCACCTTCCTGCGCAACGACGAGGAGTGGAAGGACCGCATCATCTACTGGGGCCCCATGGGCTGCCTCACGGGCAACTACCTCCTGGTGCGCGGCGACTGCGAGCCTGGCGACATCCGCGACCTTGTGCGCCGCACGTTCGAGTTTATCGCCCATTTCGAGGGGCACATCCCCGGCGCCTCGCCCAAGGACTGCGGCAACTGGCTGCTCAACGACCTGCCCATGGCCCGGTGGGAGGCGGAGAGGTACCTTGAGAAACTGTGAATGGAGCATGGGGAATGAAAAACGAGGGGCCGCCGCGCAAATCCTTTCCGCATGACTTGCACAGCGGCCCTCCCTTTTGTTGCTGTCATTTGCGCTTCAGCCCGGCGTCAGTCCGCCGCCACCGGGGCGCAGATACAGCAACCCTGCAAGGAAACAGATAAACATTGACAAAATGCTGAAAGCGGAAGAAGGTGGCCTGCCAATGGCAACAAGTTACTGGCAGAGACCCGGAAAGATGAAACACAAAGCACAATTGGCCAAAAGAAGAGTGGTAGAGTTACCGGATGCAAGCAACTTTACAGATGTGGCGTGTTCTTGTCTGAGGGAAATGTTTCCGCCATCCGCGCACTAAACAGCGCTGCTTCTTTTCCCTTGAAGCGCCCAACTATAAAACTGTGATTTATGGAAAATAAAGACAGGCTGTCGGAAGTTATGAATCTCATTGGATATGGATTAGCCAAATTTGGTCTGGACTTTGCAAAGGAATTTGGATTTAACACAAAAGACAAACTGTATTGAAGAATTATATAACCGGCAACATAAGATGGCAAGCCAT
>ERZ808252.103-NODE-103-length-91760-cov-8.990829_pt1 | contig 91760 bp, 75 predicted proteins | sample MGYA00521242_ERZ808252 | MGnify/ENA primary metagenome ERZ808252 (study PRJEB31516, sample SAMN03275581) | gut metagenome | biome: mammalia-associated habitat; material: feces | host: Papio cynocephalus | place: Kenya | collected 2012-08-07 ...
CAGATAATGAGGAACTTCTACAGCCCCATCAAGAGCCTCGATCCGTATCTGAGGTTCGTCTTCATCACCGGCATCACCAAGTTCGCACAGCTCAGCATATTCAGCGAGCTCAACAACCTTAAGAACATCTCCATGATGCCAAGATATTCAGCCATCTGCGGCATATCCCAAAGCGAGCTGGAGACCCGGATGAGCGCCCCTGTGCAGGAAATGGCGGATGAACTGGGGCTGTCAGCCGAGGAGCTGCTCTCCAAACTCAAAAGTAACTATGACGGCTACCATTTCTGCGCCAAATCCGAAGACATATACAATCCGTTCAGCCTCCTCAATTCATTGTCTGACAAAATGTTCGGCAGTTATTGGTTCAACACTGCCACTCCCACATTCCTGATAGAGCGTTTGCGTGAAATCCCTGTTGAGGATAACCTCCTTGACAGGATGACAGAAATAGCGCAAAGTGACTTCGACATATCACCGGAATTCACCGACAGCATCCTTCCTCTCCTCTATCAGACAGGATATCTCACCATCAAAGCCTACTGTCCGGAAGACGACTCCTACACCCTCGGCTATCCCAACCGGGAAGTACGCGAGGGCTTCCTCAAGGGCCTGCTCAACAGTTACCGCGGCTCCGAAGGCATGAGCGCCTCATTCGTCCTGCAGTTCAACAAAGCCCTGAAAACCAACGACATCAATGGTGCCATGGAGCGGCTTCAGTCCTTCCTCGCCGGCATACCTTATGACCTTGAAAACAAGACCGAGAAGCACTTCCAGACCATCATCTACCTCATCTTCTCTCTCCTGGGCTACTACATCCGAGCCGAGGTCAAGTCAGCCGCCGGCCGGGCCGACGCCGTATGCTGGACCAAGGACAGGACCTACGTCTTCGAGTTTAAGCTCGACGGCTCCGCTGACCAGGCCCTCCGCCAGATCGATGACAAGGGCTACCTCATCCCCTACAAGGCTGACGGTGCCTGCGTCAAGGTCGGCGTCAACATCTCCTCACAGACACGCACCCTCGACGCCTGGAAAGTCGAGGAAACGGGGTGCTAAGTATAGAGGTGTGGGATGGTCTGCAGGCTCATGGTTGCGGCCCTGGTCTACAAAAATGACTTCAGCCACAACATTGAGTAATCATAAATTCAAAACAACTTCTTATCTTTACACTTTGAAATAAGGGAGGGACGATCTGCCGCTCAAATGAGAGGAAAGTCCGGACAAGACAGGGCATCCCGCTGCGGAAAGCGCAGGTAGAGGCAACTTTACGCCAGCCGTAACAGAAAATGACTGCCGAAAGGCGAGGGTGAAAACGTGAGGCAAGAGCTCACGACGCAATGGCAGCGATGCCTTGCGGGTACGGCTCCGGGACTTGCAAAACCAAATATACCGGCAAATGAGGACTGCCCGTCCGATGCCGGGGGGTAGGTTGCGAAGATAAATGGCAGAATAAAACAGAAACCGGCTTACGGTCTCTCCCCTATTTCTTTTTGATTTTCTCCATGATATTGGAGAATGCTTTGCTTCTCGTCTCGTCCTTGCGCAGAGAAAGCCGCTCGGCGATCTCCCTATTGAGATGAGGAAAACGCTCGAAAAGGTTATCCATCAGTTGCTTGAGATAAGGCTCCTTGTGACGGTCGCGCTTGTCGGCATACATTTCATTGAAGCACACGAGTATTGCCGTCTCCTCTACATCCGAGAACTCATCATTGATTGCCGTACCGCACATCTTCATGGTCGGCGAGATATTCATGTACGAATTCACAAGCGGCGGAATACCGCACCCGAGCTTGCGTACCGCATCCTTGAGGTTGCGGTAGTCAGACTTGAAGTCTTCATCACGCAGGATCAAATCCATGATACGCCCGTCAAGCTCAGGCATGATAGGACTGTAGGGACGGACAAGATTTTCGTCATCACCGAAATGTTTCCACAGAAAATGCAGAATCAGATCCCTGCAAGAGCGGTCATACGAAGGGTACATCGTTATCTTGCCGAAGAAATAGATGATGTTGGAGTGCTGCATCATCACAGAGCCTATGCCGTCCCAAAGGTTATCCAAAGCATATATGGCCTTGGCCCCGGCCTTGGAACTCTGATAGGCCGGGGTCACGAACGAGCGCCCGAGTTCAATCACATGCGGAAGATAGTCCTTGATGAACTTGTCCGAGAAATGGAACATGTGGGAGGTAGCCAGATTCGGCTGACCGTCAGCCTTAAGTCTGACATCAGGCCCGAGAATATACCTGTATCCGCCGATGATGGCCTGTGCCTCCGGATCCCAGATGACTATCTGCTTGTAGGGCCGGTCCATCGTGTCGAACTCATCCAGATCGAGAGAGAGACCGGAACTGCCGCCGGCCTGCCTGAACGACTCCTCCCTCAGACGCCCCACCTCACGCAGCACATCAGGAGAATCATTGCCGTCAATGACATAAATCTCGTTGCCGGCCTTGTTGGTATCGCAAAGCTTTTTGTCTGGCGTAAGCTCGGCCTTGATCAGGTCAACGCTCACCGGGTCTATGATCTTCTCCATGTCTTCATTGCAATTGATAAACCTTTTCCCTTATGTATGAAGCCCACTGCAAAGGCGTGCGGCTGCTGTCAAATGTCCCGGCCGGCAACGGCTTCCCGAAAACCACCTTGAAATGCGAACCACGTGCACGGTACATCTCGTCAGGCAGGAAGAGCATGGCGAAATTGAACTTCAATTTCAGTGCCTTGCACAGATTGGCCACCCGATAGAAACGACTGGAGTTTTCCCCGATGAAGTGTACAGGAACAATCTCCCGGGACGTGGCCCTGCTCTTGGTGATGAATGTCTTCGTCCAGGGAAGATCCTGTACTGTCCCGCCAATCCGCCGCGAGCATATCCCGGCAGGAAATATCAGGATCTGGTCATCCGAACGGAATGCGCTGTCCAGCATGGTCGGAAGGTTCCTTGCAAGCGAACCGGTCTTGTTGACCGGAATGAACAGCGGCTCAAGAGGCTTGATGTACATCAGAAAATCGTTCACAGGCATCTTCACCTCCCCGAAATGCCGTCCGATGATCGAACATAAAGCCAGCCCGTCAATTCCACCGAGCGGATGATTGGAAGCGAAGGTATAGAGAGTCCCGTCGGCAGGCACATTCTCAAGCCCCTCCACCTCAAGGGTCACCCCCATCCTGTTGAGAGTATGTTCACAAAACTCCACCCCCTCCGAATCATCGGAGAGGATAGAGTTCAAAAAATCCTGATGTATGAACTTCTTGAGAAAGCTGACGACAAACCCGGGGATCTTCTTCCCCTTGAATTTTGTCGCCACGACCTTGTCAAGATCAACTAATCGGTCATTGTCGGTCATAACGGGTGTTTCAGTACACCGCAAATATAACAAGAAATCAGAGAACTCGCTCTGCTTCCAGGTCATATTCTTCCGCCCCCGTGATCTTGACGGTGATGAACTCGCCGACAGAGGCCGGTGCGCCCTTCACCAGTATCTCCCCGTCAACATCGGGGCTCTCGTACTGGCTGCGGCAGACAAGAGTGCCGTCAGGCATCACCTCGTCCACTAGAACACGCTCCACACCCCCAATACGGGAACGGTTGTACTGGTAGGAAATCCCGCACTGGAGAGACATAAGCTCGTCGAGACGCCGCTGCTTCTCCTCCTGAGGCACGTCATCCGGGAAATGCGAGGCATCGTATGTCCCCTCTTCCTCCGAATACGTGAACGCTCCGAGACGCTCAAAACGAGCCTCGCGGACAAAATCCAGAAGTTCAGTAAACTGCTCCGGAGTCTCGCCGGGATGGCCCACTATCATGGTTGTACGCAGAACCACCCCCGGGACGCGGGCACGCAGCCGGGATATCAGTTCTCTGGTCCACGCCCCGTCTACATTCCGGTGCATCCTGTCCAGAACCCCGTCGGATATGTGCTGAAGCGGAATGTCCAGATACTTGCACACCTTGGGATTGTCCGCCATCTGCTGAAGCACGTCATCCGGGAAGTCGGCAGGATACGAATAATGGATCCGGATCCACTCTATCCCGTCTATGTCGGACAGCCGTCCTATCAGCTCCGCAAGAGCCCGCCTATGGTAAAGATCCAAGCCGTAGTAGGTCGTATCCTGAGCAATGAGTATCAGTTCCTTGACACCTCCGGCAGCTAGAGCCTGCGCTTCCTGCACAAGGGCCTCCATCGGGACGGAACGGTGAGCTCCCCGGATGAATGGTATGGCACAATATGAGCAGCGCCTGTCACATCCCTCGGAAATCTTGAGATATGCATAGCCTTTTCCGGAAGGCATGCGGCGTGCCGTGGAAGTTCCCGGATTCACACCAAGATGTCTCAAGACAGGAGCAAGCTCCCGCGCCCCGAACCATGCGTCAACCTCCGGAATCTCCTCCCGCAATTCCGCACCATAGCGCTGCGAGAGACAGCCGAACACTATCACCTCCCCGACCTCTCCGCGGTCTTTGGCCGCGACAGCCTCAAGGACAGCATTGACGGATTCCTCCTTGGCGTCTCCGATAAAGCCGCATGTATTGACGAGAAGACAATCTGCAGGGCCGTCCTCTACAATCTCGAAGTCACTTTCCGGCAACTGCGCAAGCAGATGCTCCGTGTCCACAGTATTTTTGGAGCACCCAAGTGTTACAGCCCTAAGCCTCCTCTTCTGTTGAGCTTTGTTGCTCATCTTCCTTTACGAAATCAAGAGATGCATATTTCACAATCTGGTCATACCAGTCCAGAACCTTGCGCATGTGCGAAAGATAGAAACGGTCCGCATCGTAGTTCGGCACAGCCTTCTTGAAAAGAGCCGTCACTTCGGCAGCCGGAGCCTTTGAGGACGGAACCGGAGCATCACCGAGCGCATCTTTGATAGCGTGGAAAACATCTGCGAGTTTCAACTCTCCCTCGCTCGTATATATGGCTATGTCGGCAAGGGAAGTTATACGGCTCGTAGCGCCGAAACTGGTCCTCTTCCTGTCTGAAAGGCTCTCTGCAATAGCCCCGTTGCGGGCAGGTGCCACGTACTCATAAAGTCCATGCTGTCCTGCGACAGCCAGTATTTTACTCAAATCAGTCTGCATAATAATCTATCTGTTTCAGTATGTAAATCTTCTATACTCGAATTGTTCTCTATAATATAATCCACCCTGGAAAGGTCAAACGACTGCAAGGCGCCGCGAACTGCCGCAGCCGGATTTCTCCCCTCCCTCAGGCGCCTGTCCGCCGTCACAAGAAGAACAGCGTCATAAAGGCCGTCGAATTGAGGCTTGTCCAGCGCAAGTGCCGACTCGACAAACAGCAGACGCGAAGACTGCTCCGCCTTCCAAGACTGGATATCCTCAGCCACAAGCGGATAAACTATATTCTCCAACAAGACCCGGCGGCGGTCATCCGTAAAGATGACTCCGATATCTTTCCATTCGATTTCCAGAGCCGTCTCAATACGGGATTTCAGCCCGGGTACTGAAGAATAAAGAGCCTTGGTGCGGGAGTCGCAGTCATATACCGGCCAGCCGCAGAAAGCCAGATACCGGCACACCTCTGACTTGCCGCTGCCTATAGGTCCTGTGACAAGGATAGTCTTCATCATTGCGCTGAAGTCCTGACTATGCAGTCAAACGCCTCGGGCGACATCTTCCAGGATATGACTCCGGAAGGCAAACCCTCCACCTTCGGGATGCAACGGCCGGTGATGGAATTGGCGAAATCATTGTAATCGACATAGAACACCGACTTCTGGGCCGGGTCTGTCCCGACAGGGAACACAGTCCGGAAAACGACCTTCGCTTCCGGCGGCAGCACCACCAGATCAAGACCACGCGGCACATTCCTCACTTGGATGTCCACTGCAGCGCTTGTCTCCACATATCTGGACACCTCCATCGAATAGACGACCTGAGTATCCGAGAGCCGCACGCCAGAAGGGACTTCCAACTTCACAGTTCCATGGACGCTGTTCCTCAGCCCCCAAAGGTCAATCGGCCGGGTAAGCACATAGTCTATGCTCTCTATCCGCGAAGGCTCACCATAGACAAGCACAGAATCGGGGTTCACGCTCATCGGGTGCAACGGCATGTACTGGGACTCGAAAGTCAAGGCCTGCACTTTGCGGACCGGGACTTTCTTGTAGCCCACTTCCTGGAAAACAAACTTCGGGGCCTCGGAGACGAAAGACTCGACGGAGACTCCGTCGCCGAATATGGCGGAAGCGTATTTGTAGAGGTTGGATACAGGTATCATGTAGAGGTTGTCACCTTCCTGCCGGAAATCAGAGACATCGAAGACGACATCCTTCGCGCGGCGGTGACGGCGCGAAAGTTTGGCCTGCCGGAAACCGGTGGCCTTGACCTGAGCCGTTATGGTCGCATCAGAGGAGGAAACCCCGGCATGACCCGGCAGGTTGCTTTCAGCCACAACCGGCATGCTGACGATATTCACATAAGTCTGGGACAGATTGTGAATGAGCCAGATGCCGGCCGACAGGAGAAGGCAGAGCAGTAACTGTATCCAGTGGCTCTTCACCTTACGCTACTTCTTTTGCTGAGGCTGGGCAGGAGCCTGGTCGGACATGTCCTTCTGGATAGACGACTTGTCCACGCGGAGTTTCACCTCACCGTCAACCTTTACAAGTACGGTACGGTCATCGACATCAGCCACGACGCCATAGATGCCGCCGGCGGTCACAACCTTGTCGCCTTTCTTCAGGGAACGACGCATTTCCTCAAGAGCCTTCTGCTGCTTGCGCTGCGGACGGATCATGAAAAACCACATGACGACAAAAATGAGGATAAGCATTATCCACATGGAGAGGCTGCTGCCTGCTCCGGCTGCCGGAGCGGCAGTCTGCAAAACGGTTGAAATCATTTCTTCTAATTATTAATGTTTATTTATCAACTTGTCCAGCAAGCCATTGACAAAAGAACTGCTGTCCGGCGTGCTGTAGTACTTGGATATCTCGACATACTCGTTGATTATGATCCTGACCGGAGTCTGCGGGAATGCCGCCGCCTCAGCTTCCCCGCACACGATAAGGGCGAGGTCCGTAGTGCATAGACGGTCGCGGTTCCACTTCGGCGTCAGTTCCGCCACCGCTAAAGAGAAACGCTCAAAGCCGGCATAAGCCGTCCGCAGCAAGGCAAGGGAGAACTGGCGGTCGTCAGAGTAGTTTTCCTTGCCCGAGAGTGAACTCTGATAGAGCGGCGGGAGATTCCACCTGTCACCGTCACCGAGGCTGCGCACCGAGCGGCAGCACCAGCTCAACGCATATCCGAGGTCATCGTTCCAATATATCGACATCTCTTCAAGAATCTCGCCCAAAGCCTCATTGTCCTCGAATTCGCGTTGGAAAATCTTAACCCACAGTTTCGCATCCTCCTTGACGCCGCTTTCCGGACTGGCAAGATACTCCTTGAAATATTTGCGTTCGCGCACGCTCTCGTAAAGACGGCGTATCAGCACATCATGCTGCGCCCACGAGAGCTTCTTCTTGGACACAAGCTTCACAAAATCGGGGTCATCCTCAAGGAGTTTCGTTATGCTGTTGTCAACAAACTTCATGTTGGGGTTCATCTCCTCCTCCGTCGGATTGAACTTGGCCCTGGCGGCCTCAATGCGGGATCTGGCCTCATCAGTGAGCGGGCCGACTACAGAGAGGAGAAACAGATACAGGTCTCTGGTCGACTCGCAGGCAAGCCCGAGAGTGGCCTCGGCTTCCTTGAGGGTCATACCGGGATTTTCCGCGTAACTGTATATGGTCTTGAATACCTTTGTACGGAGAATTCTGCGGTTGAGCATACTTTCAAACAAAAATTAACGCACAAAGATAGCAAGTAATCCATAAAATGTTCTAATTTTGCAAAGCTAAAACAATAAAAAGTTGCTATGTACAGAGATGATTATGACCAGTCCAGGTTCGACAGCCGCGACGGAGAGGATGTTTTCTCAAAGCCCATCAGGGCGGGGAAGCGTACATACTTTTTTGACGTGAAGTCCACGAAGGGCAACAAAGACTACTACCTCACGATAACGGAAAGCAAGCGCAGGACAGGCTCCGACGGGAGCTACAGCTACGACAAGCATAAGATTTTCCTCTACAAGGAAGACTTCGAGAAGTTCGCGGAGGGGCTGAATGACGTGATAGCCTACATCAGGGACAATTGCTTCCACGGCGAGATCCCTCAGAGGAGGCCAGATGAAGGCGCAGACTTCGAATCCGAAGATTTTTAATGGGCGCCATTCTTCTCAAGGACATCACCTTAGAAGGCTCAAGGAAAGACATACTCATAAGCAACGGTCTGATATCCAAGATTGAGCCTTCAGGCTCGTGTGCAGACTGGGAACTTGCCGGAGACATCGAAATCATGGACTGTTCCGGCAAGGTTGCTATACCCGGATTCATCAATATGCACACGCACTCCCCCATGTCCATGATGAGGGGGCTCGGGGAAGATATGCTTTTCCCCGAGTGGCTCGATACAATCTGGAAAGCTGAAGAGAATCTGGATGCCGAATACGTCTATTGGGCGACCAAAGTCGCCTGCATAGAGATGATACGGACAGGCACGACGACTTTCAACGACCAATACTGGTTTTTCGACGCGTCCGTCAAGGCGGCCACAGAAATGGGCCTTAGGATCGCCACCGGCTACGACATAATGGACAAGGGCGACCCTGAAGAGTCAGAGAGGCAGAAAGCCCACTGCGAAGCCAAGAGCGCCCCTTTCCTTTCAGGCAACACCCCTGGACTGATATACGGGATTGCCTTCCATGCCATCTACTCGGTACGGGAGGAGATGATGCTCTGGGCATACGAATACGCACAGAAACACTCGCTCAACCTCCACATACACCTGAGCGAGACGCGCAAAGAGGTGGAGGACTGCAAGGCGGCACACGGCGGCCTGAGTCCGGTAGAATACCTCGACCGCCTCGGAATACTCTCCCCGAACATCGTTGCTGCCCACACCCTCTGGGTAAGCCCCCACGACATAGAACTGCTCGCTGACAGGGGCGTAAACTGCGTACACAACATCAACTCCAACGCCAAGCTCGCCTCCGGATACAAGTTTCTGTACAACGAGATGAGAGACGCAGGGATCAACCTCTGTCTAGGCACGGACGGGTGCGCATCATCCAACAACCTCGACATGCTCGAAGCGATGAAAACCAGCGCCATCTTCCAGAAAGCATGGCGCGAAGACCCATCGGCCCTCCCACTCAACGAACTTCTCGACATGGCCACCGTAAACGGGGCGAAAGCCCTGAAATTCAACAGCGGAAAAATCGAGACGGGCAAGTGCGCCGACATCAGCATAATCGACACGGACAACACATTTTTCCTTTCCGACGGCCCGTTCCTCGCAAACCTCGTCTATTCCGCACACTCCGACTGCATCGACTCTCTTATATGCAACGGACGCTTCCTGATGAGACACAGAGAGATAGAGGGAGAGAAAGAGATCATCTCACAGGCCCGCAAAGTACTCTCAAGAATCAATAAAAGACTTTAATATATGGACGACAGACTCAAAAGAATCCATGATGCCGCGGACCATATAAGTTCCGCCATCAGCGGGCGCATCCCGGAATTCGGGATTGTGCTGGGGAGCGGGCTGGGAAGGCTCGCAGACAAGATCATCAACCAGACCGTGATTCCTTACAGCCAGATCCCCGGGTTTCCAGTCTCGACGGCCGTCGGCCACAAGGGCAATTTCATATTCGGCGAACTCGGAGGAAAGCAGGTCATAGCCATGCAGGGCCGCTTCCACTACTATGAGGGATATCCGATGGACCTTGTCACCATCGGAATAAGGGTCATGAAGACGCTCGGCGTCAAATACCTGTTCGTCTCCAACGCCGCAGGAGCCTGCAACCCGGACTTCAAGGTAGGAGATCTCGTGATAATCAGAGACCACATCAACATGATGCCGAATCCTCTTGTCGGGCCCAATCTTGATGAATTCGGCCCCAGATTCCCGGACATGACCTGCGCCTACGACCTCAAACTCCAGGCACTGGCCGAGAACATCTGCAACGAGATGGGCATTCCTGTCAAAAAGGGCGTCTATTTCGGAAGCACAGGGCCAACCTACGAAACCCCGGCCGAAGTCCGCTTCTATCATTCGGTCGGAGCCGATCTGGTCGGCATGTCAACCATTCCGGAGGTCATAGTGGCGCGGCATTCGGGCATCAAGGTCTTCGGAATGTCGGTTGTCACCAACAAGTCCAACTTCATCAACGTGGAGAAGAACTTCAATGACGGCGATGACGTGGTGAAGCAGGCTGACATGGCCGCAGAACGGATGTCAGACCTGTTCACAAGGATGATCGCCTCCATCTGACAGGACATCCTCATAAAAAAAGCCGGGCCCGCATCTCCGCAGGCCTGGCTTTTTTCAGCAACTGTCTCCCCTATTCGGAAAGGAAGTCAAGATAAGCTTCAATATCCAGATTGTAGGCCCGAGGGCCTTTCAGCACTTTGCCGTCAGAATCCAATATAAAATAATTCGGCTGGGAATTGACCCCGAAACGCTTCAAGGCAATGTATGAATTTACCCTTCCGACCTCCTTGAGGACCTTGCCGCTGTCGTTTGTGATCCAGCGGGATTCCGGCAAGGCGGACTTGTCATCCACATACAATGCTGCGATCACAAAATCTTCCCTGAGCGAACGCAGGACTTCCGGATCAGACCACACTCGCGCCTCCATCTCCCGGCAATTCACGCAACCGTGTCCGGTTATGTCAACGAACACGCGCTTCCCGCTGATTTTCGCCGCCGCAAGGGCCTCGTCAATATTGTCGTAAGCTTTCAACCCGTGGGCAAGAGTAAGCATACCGGCATCCCCAGAAACATCACCTTGCCCCGAAGCGGCGACTCCGGAAGCCTCGGAGATAACAAAATCCTGCGTCTCCAAAGGCGGCAGGTAGCCTGAGAGAGCCTTGAGCGGCGCGCCCCACATCCCCGGAATCATATAGACCACAAAAGCGAAGCATACGATGGACAGGGCCAGCCTCTTGACGGGCAGGTACTCCATCGGCGAATCATTCTTGAACCTGAGCTTGCCGAGAAGATACAGCCCGAGCAGGGAGAACACCACTATCCAGACCGCCAGATACACTTCCCTGTCGAGAATGTGCCAGTGATAAGTCTGGTCCGCAACGCTCAGGAACTTCAGCCCGAGAGCCACCTCGATGAAGCCGAGCACCACCTTGACCGAATTGAGCCATCCGCCGCTCTTCGGAAGCTTCTTCAGGAGCGAAGGGAACAGGGCAAGCAAGGTGAACGGCAGGGCGAAAGCCACACTGAACGCAAACATCGTGACCATCGGAGCCCAAAACTCTCCCTGCGTGCTCTTGATGAGGACCGTCCCCACGATAGGACCTGTGCAGCTGAAACTTACAAGGACAAGAGTCAAGGCAAGAAAAAAGATCCCGCCGAGCCCCTTGCCGTCGCTCTTCTTGTCCGCCCCGTTTGTCCACTTGGACGGCAGAGTGATCTCGAAGGCCCCGAAGAAGCTTGCTGCAAACACCATGAAAACTAAGAAGAAAATGATGTTCGGAAGCCAGTGCGTCGCAAGCCAGTTGAAGATGTCCGCCGTGACACCGCTGCCGCCTACAATCCACGTGACCCCGATTATGACAGAAATCGGCACAGTGTAGAGAAGGACTATGAAAAGCCCGTACATGAAAGCCTTGAAACGCCCTTTTGCAGGAGTTTCGCTGCCTTTCATGAAAAAAGAGACAGTCATCGGCACCATCGGGAACACGCATGGCGTCAAAAGCATGGCAAATCCCCACAATATAGCCTCAAGTATCAGAGACCACAGAGGGGTCTGTGTCCCTTGGGGCGCAGAAGAAGGGAAAGAGGCTACAACCGCGGCCGGCTCAGAAACCCTTGCAGGAGCAGCCTGCACAGAAGATGAAGCGCCGCCGAAAGACGGGACGGACGAGGATTTGAGATAATGATCAAACTCAAACTCCTCCGGCGAGAAACAGTCGTTGCCCTGACAGGATGAGATGTCTACTGTACCATAGACATGATCCACCCCCTTACGGATATCCCCCGTGAGCACAATCTGGCTGCCGGACGGCGACTCTTTCACTTCCGACTTCCAGGTCACGTTCGGCGTGACCTGGAGCAGAGACAATGATATCAGAAGCCCGAGCATGATCCTACTTGGCTATAGCAACTGAACGGGTCTCCCTGATGACAGTGATCTTGACCTGTCCAGGATATGTCATCTCATCCTGGATGCGCTGTGCAATATCCACAGAGAGACGGGCGGCCTGCTCATCAGAAACCTCTTCGGCACCAACTATGACGCGGAGCTCACGGCCGGCCTGGATGGCATACGACTTGGTCACTCCCGGATATGAAGCTGCAAGATCCTCCATTCCCTTGAGCCGCTTGATATATGACTCTATCACTTCCCTGCGGGCTCCCGGACGTGCTCCGGAAATGGCATCCGCCACAAGGACAAGCGGAGCATAAATGGATGTCATCTCCATCTCCTCGTGGTGGGCACCGATGGCGTTGCAGATCTCCGGACGCTCCTTGTACTGCTCTGCAAGTTTGGCACCCAGAATGGCATGAGGATACTCCGGTTCGCTGTCGCTCACCTTACCTATATCGTGCAGGAGACCGGCACGGCGGGCGATCTTAGGATTAAGCCCCAATTCAGCTGCCATGATGGCACAGATGTTGGCCACTTCGCGGGAGTGCTGCAACAGGTTCTGCCCATAAGAAGAACGGTACTTCATGCGTCCGATAAGTTTTACCAACTCGATGTTGAGCCCATGAATCCCGAGATCTATGCAGGTTCTCTTGCCGGTCTCAAGGATCTCATCCTCAAGCTGCTTGCTCACCTTGGCCACCACCTCTTCGATACGCGCCGGATGGATACGCCCGTCAATGACCAGCTGGTGCAGGGACAGACGCGCTATCTCCCTGCGGACAGGATCGAAGGCGGAGATAAGTATAGCATCCGGAGTGTCGTCAACGACTATCTCGACACCGGTAGCCGCCTCAAGTGCACGGATGTTACGGCCCTCGCGTCCGATGATGCGTCCTTTCACCTCATCGTTCTCGATAGGGAATGTCGTCACGGCATTTTCTATGGCGGTCTCGGTAGCGGTACGCTGGATAGTGTTGATTACTATACGTTTCGCTTCCTTGGCGGCATTCAGCCTGGCCTCGTCCATGGTGTCGTTGATATAGGCCTGAGCCTCGGTGCGGGCCTCAGCCTTCATGTTCTCGACAAGCATTTTCTTCGCTTCCTCGGCGCTCATGCCCGCGACATTCTCCAACTCCTTGTTGACCTGAGCCGTCACCCTGTCGCACTCTTCCATCTTGGCGTCAAGTTTCTGTTTCTGAGCATTGAGCTGTCCTTTCTGGGAGTCGAGATCACGCTGCCTGCGGTTCAACTCACCGGCCTGCTGATTGAGCTGGCCCTCACGGGACTTGATGTTGTTTTCACGTTCGCGAAGCTCTGAGTTCTTGGCATTGACCTCCTTTTCATGCTCGCTCTTGAGCTGGAGGAACTTCTCCTTGGCCTGCAGAATCTTCTGCTGCTTGATATTTTCAGCATCGTTCTTAGCCTTCTCTATGATGGCGTCGGCCTTACCGGCAGACAATTTGCGGGAGACCAGCATATATACTCCCACCCCTATAGCTGCGCCGGCAATCGCCGCAAGAATATAGTATATCAACATAACAATAATATATAATTAAATAATAATCAACAAAAAACAGTGCCTGCACATAACAATGCAGACACTGTATGCAAAAGCCGTCAGCCGAACTTTCAGAAAAGCCTCTGAATAAGATTTGGGCTCCGTTCTGTATCTGGCTTCCCGTCGAGCGGGCCTGCCATCCCCGGACCGAGTGGACCCTGTTCCGAAGAACTTGTTGTTTTCAGAAGATGGGCCTGACGGCTATCTTTTATCAACTTCCCCCAGATATGCCTCCAATTCGGAAGACAGGGAAGAAATCTCCCCTCCCATCTGCGAAAGCCTTGCCTTCATATAAAACTTCCCTACAGCCTCCTGGACAGCGACAAATGCAAACTTGTCAACCATGTCGGTCTCCACGAATCTCTCGTTGAATCTGTCAAGCATCTCGTTGACATCCTTGGCCGCGAGACGCATCAACTGCTCCTGATCTTCGGAAGCCGCCGTGAGGGAATACTCCTTGCCGGCTATCTTCAGTTTCACACTCTGCCCCATATCAGCTCTCCAAGAGTTTTATGCATCTGTCTATCTCCTTGATCAGACGGCCGATCTTCTCCTTTGCCTGTGCGCTGTCTCCGCCAGCCATAAAGGCACTCATCAACCGCTGATTATCTATCTGAAGGTTCAAATCAGTAATCTGCTCTTTGTATTTCAAGACTTCACCCTCGCTGACCGAAAGCTTCGCGGCAAGAGAGTCGGCTCTCTGCTTCTCCGCTTCGTACAAGGCTATCAGCCTCGCGATATTTGATCTCAATCCGTTTATATCGTCACGCATAGGGCTGCCCCGCAATACATTGACCGCAAATATAATGAATTTGTTTTAAATTTCCTTGCAGTTGATACCCTTATATGTCGCGCAAACGTCACGATAACTCTCAAGATTTCCGATATCATACCGTCGGCCCGGCATCCGCATAGCATACACCGGACGTCTTGATGAAAGCCATGAGACAAACGAACCCGGGGCATCTGTGCCGCAACCATCAGAAATCGCCTGTGGGATCAGGGCCGCATCCGCCGCCGTATAATAATAGAAAGGCGGACAGCACCAGTGGCTGCGCGGATTAGACGGTTTCTCCTCCATGGACAGGACCCTGTCATCCGAATCCACCTCCACGACACCGCTCTTGTGCAGGCGCTCCTCCCTCGGCTCATCATAACGCATTATGCATGAAGCCTTTTTATCAAGCGCATAGGCCACAAAATCACATAAGCTGAAGTCAAGGACATTGTCTCCGGCTACGGCAAGCAGGTCATCATCCAGACGGAGACTGTCAATGGCGAAACGGATATCGCATACTGCCCCGAGGCGTGTCTCGTTGGTCGACGTGCCGTCGTCAACCACCTGCACTCCCACAGGCGCCCAACGGCGGAAGTCATCGGCGAACTTGTGGTTGGAAATCACGACAAAACTGTCCACCGCACTGCACCGGCGCAGATCATCGATCAGCCAGTCAAGTATGGTCTTCTCCCCTACTTTGAGGAGGGGCTTCGGGAAGTTCTCCGTCAGCGGATAAAGGCGGGTCGCATAGCCCGCTGCAAGTATAAGGCATTTCATAATTTCACTCCGTCAGCGGTGCTGCAACCGCAATAAAGATACTTTCCTCTGAGTTGAGGGAAGACGGCAAGGTACTCCTTCTCGACATTGGCGGCTATGCTCTCCTCATAGGACGGGTCTATCAGCGCCATGCAGCAACCCTTGAAACCGGCGCCGCTGAAGCGGCCGCCGTAGACCCCGTCCTGCCGCACTATCACCTCATAGAGGGTCCTGAGTTCGGGGGATCCCGTCTCCCAGTTGTTGATAGAAGAAGCGCCGCTGGCCGTGGAGATGCGCCCATATTCTTCGATGTCGCCCCGCCTCCATGCCTCGGCAGCCTTCTCCACACGGTCGTACTCTGTATACCAATGCTCTGCTCGTTTGCGCCAATTGTACGGAAGACGATCCTTGTACGTCTCATAAATCTCGAACGGAACTTCCCTGAGGTAAGTCTCGTTGAACTTGCCGTATTCCATGCCCGAATAGGCTTTCAAGGCATAAGCTGCACTGCGCACCTCATCGACTCTCATGTTGTATTTGCTGCCGGCGAGATTCCGCTCAAGTCCCGAGAAGAAAATCGCGACTTTCCACGGCTTCATGCTGTCCGGAGCCGGGATCAGTTCGTAGGTATCGTCAAGAGTGTCAAGATACAGAAGATGTCCGGCCTTGGAGTACACCTCGCAGCTCTGGTCGAGTTTGCCGACAGAGACTCCGACATAATTCAATTCAGCACGGAGCGCTATCTCAATTATCTCAAGCGGAGAGAGATGGATGTCATTCACCTTGCAGAGCGCAGAGATGAACGCTATGGTGACCGCTGCAGAAGAGGAAAGGCCACCGATAGGCAGGCTGCCCTCAATGACGCCGCTGATGCCGTTGCGCAGAGGATAAATCGCCCCGAGTTCTATGGTGGCGCCTCTCAGATAGTCTGCCCAGTCACCGCGCCGGGTCTCGAAGACATCACGCACGTGCCACTGGGCACGTTTTTCGAACTGCAGAGAAGCAAGTTCGACCACCCCGTTGTACTTTGGAGAAAAAGCGATATGTATGCCTTTATCTATGGCGAAGCCTGTAACCTTGCCGTACTGGTGGTCAGAATGTGCGCCGACAGGGCATACACGGTAAGGGCAGAAAGACATCGCCTCGGGAGACTTGCGATAGATCTCCTCAAATTTCGTAATGCAGTTCATAGTGTCTAAAAAGTCTGAACTGCAAATATATGAAAAGTACAGCACAAACAAAAGGCCCGGAGGCGAACCCCCAGGCCTTTTGATATTTGGATGAATCCTTCCGGATTATTTCTTCTTGATGATGACGGTACGAGAAAGCACGTCGTTGTTGAAGAAGAGGGCGTCTACGCCACCGAATGCCTGCTTCTCAAGTCTGCTCGGATCAACACCGGCCTCGACAAGAGCATTGTAAACAGCCTCGGCACGCTTCTCGGAAATCCTCTGGTTGGTCCTTGCGCTGCCGGTCTTCTTGTCAGCATAGCCGTTGACAACATATACGCTGTTGTCCTTGGTGCTGTTGATGGCCTCAGCATAGAGCTTGATGCGGGCCTTGTCCTTGCTGGTGAGGGTAGCCTTACCGATCTGGAAGAAGATGGCAGTAGATGCAGGAACCTCGTTGTTGACAAGCTTCTCGACCTGCTTAACGACTTCCTTCTCGACGATCTTCTCGACGATCTTAGGATTCTTCTCTACAGCCTCGTTGGCGAGAGCCTCGGCAGCCTCCTTGGAGATGTATCCGGCGGCAGCGGCGGCAGCGGCGGCACGGGCAACCTTGCCATGCTTTCCACCGATTGTCCATACACCGTTGAGAGCGATGCGGGTGGTTCCGGCAGCCTTGCGGTAAGCATCAGCGTCACCGAAGATTGAAGGGGTGATGCCGAAGCGGGCCTCAACACCGAGAGCGAAAGACTTGGTGATGTCATAAGCGAGACCAAGACCTGCGGTAGCGCCTACGCGTACCTTGAGATCATCGTTCGGCTGTACGAGGAACACATCAACGGCCTGCTGGTCCGGGGCGACGAACTCGCTTCCCACGCTTGAGAAGTTCATGGTAGGGCCGGCGAAGAGGTATACGTTGAACTTGGCGAGGTCATCAGCGAAAACGTTGGTAATATTGAACATTCCGTCGAGGTTGAGTTCTCCGAAGAGCTTGTTCTTGTAAGCCTTGACAGCACCGTTCTCGGTGGCGTTGCCGTCGTTGGCATCAAGGGAAAGGAAAGGACCTCCGATGACTCCGCGCACACCCCATACCGGAGTGATGTACTTGCCGACCTGAAGGTTGGCATAGAACGCAGGAGTGTTGAAGCCAGGAGTAAGAGGTGAGGCGATGCCGACACCTCCACCCACGAAGACATCACTGCACTTTGAGCTTGTCTGGGCATTTGCGGCAACGCAGGCCGCAGTCATTGCGATAGACAATGCGATAACTTTGAGTTTCATATCTTTAATACGTTTTTTTCGTTAAACAAAGAACAGCTGAATACTACTCAGGGAGGACGATTCCGCCGCCGGCGTTGTCAGTTCCGTGACCGTGAGCATGGCCGTGGCCATATACATAGTGTCCATGTCCGTTAGGGTCGCCCATTTCCTTGTACTGAGCAGCGGATGATTTGATTGAGTCAACAGTGATAGTACCGACTTCAAATTTAGTAACGCCCTCTTTCTCTGCATATACAGTATACTCCTGACCCTCAACCTTAGTGTATGTCTGGAAAGCGGTGTAGTAGCAATAAGCGGAAACCTGAATTGGAAGTTTCTGTTCGCTTGACGTGTTGAATGTGAGAGCGGTCGCATAAGCATCAACAATCTGCTTGTATGACTCTTTCTTGCAGTCCTTGACAGTGGCGGATGCACTATTCTTCTGTTCCCAAGTAACAACGCCAGTGAGAATGAACTCAGTATTGTTCCTTACCCAAAGGCCACCGTCATGAGTGTGGGTCTCGGCGTGAGAGTCACTTGGAGTGAAGTAAATAGGATCGGACTCTTTAGTCGTACCAGACTCTGTCTCCGCATAAGTAAACGTGTAGTCTGAGTCAGGGTAACCTACGACAAAAGACACACTGTATATGGCCTTGCCGCCGGCACGGAGCTTAGCGACACTGACAGTCTCAGACTGGGACTGCTCCTTTGACATGTAGTCCGCCTTATATTTGACGGTTACAGTCACATTCTGCCCATCAATGGCAGGGTTCTTTTCGTCGCCTTTAATAACGACAGCATTACCTACAACTTCGCCAGCAGACTTCTCGATCTCGAAACCGGAAGTCAGCACGGCACCAGTCCGAATGTCCACAACCCTGACGTTGATAGTAACTTCGGCAGGATCTACCGTGAACGAGGTTTTGAGCTCCTCCGGCTGGCAGGCAGCGAAGATGCCGGCCAACGCGATAAGCGATAAAAGTTTTTTCATCTTAAAAGTGAATATTAAACATTAAACATAAATTTCTTTCCTTACCCGAGCGGCATCGGGCCAGTCAGACCCTATTGCCGTTCAAAAGGCAAATATACTCCAATTCTGATAAAAAACAAAAATTAAAAATTTTTATCGCACAAAATTCAACTGACTTTCAATAAAATATGGACTAAATTGATTCTTGCTCATAATATTGTCAGAGGCCTCGGTGCGGAACTCCTTATAGTAATATTGTTCGTTGTTGGCATTGTAGGACATGCCCATCTGCCCGGAAGTCCTCACCCTCGGGATATACCCCCGGCGTTTCTGGTTGTACGGCGGGAGGGCTATCTGGAAGCGGAACCCCACGTTGAGCTGGGCATCCGGTGCCTTCTCGGCATAAAGCCCGGCGGAGCAGTGGCGGAAATGGCGGATCATCTCGTACTTCAGCCCCACATCCCCGAGCAGGAACTTCTGAAGGCGGAGCGTGAACTGCGTCCCGAGAGGCGGGCAATAATAGTTGGCGGCCACATTCCAGCGGAAATAAGGCTCCTTGCTATAGTGGAAACGGAATCCGTCCCAGTAGCTGTTGGCCAGCAGTCCGAGCTGCGTATCAAGCGAGAAGCGCTCATCCGGAAAATAGTACAGCATCTCCAGAGCGAGCCCGTAACGGTTGGCAGAGAACGCGCCGGCAGTCAGTTTCCCGCTGATGTTGAGGTGCCACGGGTCGCGAAAACTCTGGGAAAGAGTGACAAATCCGGGATGCACCTTGGAGGAAAGGGAGCCGTAGCCGTCATTATATATAGGTAGAGCCAGCTGATAGCTGAACTTCATCCCAGGCCAGAGCGAAACTTCAAGTGCCGGGGCAAGTTGCCATAGAGACTGATAGACCTGGTTGATTATAAGGTTCTTGAGGGAGATCTGGGGGTATATGACTATATCCACCTTACCCAGAGAACTGGCTTGCATCTCCTCGTCCCGGACCATGTCCCAGCCTTCATCCAGACGTCTGGTGGCATGCCACACCCCGGTCCGCGGAGAATAGGAAAGAGTGATCTCCGGCACATGGCGATGAGTACCGATGATCTCCACTTTCCTGTCTATAGGCAGCCCGGCCCCCTCCACTATACGGCAAGCCCGAGCAAAGCCTTCTGAGGGAAGCTTATATGAATCATTTTCAATCGTGAATACAAGCACATCATCGTTGAAAGCGTAGCGGACATTCGCATAACCGGCCTCGACGAGCCTTGCCGCCACGGCCCCGCAGGCTTCTTCCGCATCCTGCCCCCGGCACTCCTGCGCTCCGCAAAGAAACGCCAAGATGACGGCGGCCAGAACGTACAATATATTGGTCTTGCTTATCATGTCTTATGTCAGCGGATATTTTCCAACACTTCGGAAGTATCGATACGTCCGGACTTGTCGTAAGTGTCATGGCGGACCATCCCGACCCCGGCAGCATACCAGGTAAGAGCCGTGGTCTCGCGGTTGCGCCCCGGCCCTTTCTCCACCTTATGTTCCGAGACCACCGGACAGTCGAAAACACCGGCGGGGGTCTCGACACGCTCTACACGCAGCACTTTACGCTCCGTGACCCTGACCCTCCAGGTAAGTCCCATCGCCGAGACGCTGAACTCCAGATCAGGCAGGACCGTCCCGGCAGAAAGCGATGAGGGCAGCACAGAGCGGGCCGGCACGGAAGACACGCTCCGGTCAGGCAGGCGGTTGCGGAGCACGGAGGCCATGGCCTCGGACGGATCGGCACAGACCTCTCCCCCGGAAAGCACCTGCGCACCATACAGGACAGGCCCCCCGTTGAGGGGCCTCCCCTTGCTGTCCGTGAACAGCGATGAGCATTCGATGGCAAAGCCTCCGTCAGGCTTTGCAGCGGACTTGAGTATCGTGAGTTCGTGACGCCACTTCAACTTGCCGGAATCCGCATGGCGTCTCCCATACGAGAGAACAGCCCCTTCCCGCGTGCAGAAATATGCCTCTGTCGCAGACTCCGGCGACGGCGTGGAAAGAGAGGCTGCCATGACAGCAGACAAGATGAGCGTCCTCAACATCAGAATATCTTATAAATCAGACGTACAGAAAGTACAGGCCAGAAACGCAGCCAGTCCAGAGACGCATCCGGAACGTCCTCCAGCAGGTCTTCTGCTGACGGGTCATATTCCACCTCATTGGGAGAGTTCAGCTGCGGACGGGCGAAACACACGCCGAGATCGGTCTGAAAGGCAAAGTGCCCTTTCGGCATGCTGCGCCCGAAACCTATGGCGGCATACGGCCGGAAACGAGGCAGGACAAGGTTCAGTTCCACCCGGCCGGCCCCATCCTGTTCTTTGACCTCATAAGTGCGCCCAAGGGCGCTCGCGCGGATAGAACTTATATCGGCGGGGGTATACCCGGACACGTCCTTATATCTCTCGTTTATTGCATCAACCTCAGACTGGAGGCTGGTATAACTGCCCCAGAAAGCCTTGTCGGTCGTCGCGACAGCTGTGATGAAAGTATCGTTCATCCCATAGAAGAAACCGGCAGTCAAGTGGAAAGACGACTTTTTGAAAGGATAAAACTCAATGGCAGCCTTGAGGGTGCTAAGATTAAGCGAAGAGTTCAGCCCGAGGTTGACATCGTCAAAACGGGTGTTGATCCTGTCCGGAAGCCCAGCGGCCTGAAGATTGGCATTGACCTCGGAAATGCTCGCATTGACCTGGTCAAGATCAATATCGAAATTGGTGTTGAAATTAAGCGAAGGCGCGTTAAAACCGGCAGTCAAAACCAGATGGTCAGTGACAAGCGGCATGGCGAGCTGGATTCCTACCCCGGTAGTGCCGGCTTCGACACCGAAAGAAAGGCTGTTGAACGCCTGTTGAGCGGAAGCCGGTAAAGACATGGCTGAAATGACCGCGATGGCAAACAGAGTTTTTTTCATACTGCAAAGAAGATTAGATTGTTATTTAAGTCCCAGTTTATATCGGAGTCCGAAATTGACCCACTTGCATGCCTGAAGTTCGAACATGACTTCAAAACGGTTTTCCCAAATCGATGCAAGGAACCCAACATTGAAAGTTCTGGCATCATATTCCGCAATGAGACGGACTCCGTCGAGTATCGACCGGTCGCAGAGAAATGCCGGAGTAAATGTCAGACCCGCCGCCGGGCCGTTGAGCGGATAGTCTCTACGTCTGTTGTACTGGTATGCAAGGTGAGCGCCGACTTCTCCCCACGGAGTGGAGAAGTGCTTGGTGGCGGCTATGTAGTTGCGGTTGAAATATCCGTTCCCGTCACCCTCGACATCAGCGTCCACGTAGCCGTTGGTCGAAGACGCCGTGGTCGGGTCACTGACACCGAGCACGACGGAGGGCAGCCATTTCAGACCGAACTCCCCTTCTTTCAAGACCTGGAACCGTCCCAGGAAATGCCGGTCCTGATTGAACATTATCCGGGCTCGCCCAGTGGCTCCGGGAACCTTGGCGCCATCGAATATCGTACAGACGTACCCGACTTCCAACCGGCTCCAGAACGTGAGGCTGAACCCGTAGTTGAACGTGGAGTAGCTCCAGCCGGATGTGGGAAGCGAATGGCGGTTGAGGTAATTGTTTGTTATCATGAACGTACCCTCGTCCTGCATCTCGGCCGAAGGCATCTGGAGCAGCCCGCTTGAAGCATCAACAAACTGCGCCCCCACCCGTATGGGCAGGAGCATCAGCAAAGTAAAAATCAATGTCCGGACTCTCCTCATCAGGCGGCAGCCGGAATCAATAATTTCTGGCAGCCAGACGGAAATAACTTTGAGGATGCGCGCAGACAGGACATACGTCCGGAGCGGACGGGCCGACTACAATGTGCCCGCAGTTGCCGCACTCCCAGATTGCATCCCCTTCCCGTGTGAACACAAGCTTTCCCTCGACATTGGCGAGAAGTTTCTTGTAGCGCTCCTCGTGATGTTTCTCTATCTCGGCGACCATCTCGAAGAGGGCTGCAATCTCATCAAAGCCTTCCTCACGGGCCGTCTTGGCAAAAGAAGGGTACATCTCTGTCCACTCGTAGTGCTCGCCCGCCGCAGCGTCAGCAAGATTAGCTTCAGTGTCCGGGACAGCACCGCCATGAAGCAGCTTGAACCAGATCTTGGCGTGCTCTTTCTCGTTGTCAGCCGTGGCTTCGAACAGTTCCCCTATCTGGACATAGCCGTCTTTCTTTGCCTTTGAAGCATAATAAGTGTACTTGTTTCGAGCCTGGCTCTCACCAGCATACGCCGCAGCCAAGTTGGCCTCGGTCTTCGTACCTTTAAGAGATTTCATGATACTTGCGTTTTTATAGTCACTGCGAAGGTAACACTTATTTTTATATATTTGGCAAAATTTCCGGACATGGCAGACAACTATCTTGAAAAGAAATACGACGAATACCTCCACGGCAAAAACATCATACGGCGCGCCAACCCGTCCCTTGACAGTCTGTTGAGCAGGGTCTCCGGGCAGCAGGAGCAGACCGCCCCGGACTACAGAGTCAAGCAGGCCCAGCTTGACGCCGTCATACGCTCCGCAGAAAGGCTCGGCCTCAACGCCGAGTTCTCCTCAGATGAGGGCAGAGGGCTGGTATCGATCCGCTGCAGCACGCCAGAAGACCTCGGAGCCCTCGTCCTTGCGGCAAGACTCAAGGCCGCCGAACTCGGCCTGCACACAAGGCCTGCCCTCCAAAAACTTGAAGGGCAGGCCGAGATCACAATATTCCGATAGCATCAGACTCTCCCAGGATATTCCTCAAGCGCTTTCTGGAGCACCACGAGAGCCTTGGCCAAGTCTTCCTTGCAGAGCACATAGGCCATCCTGACTTCCTGACGCCCCTCCCCAGGCTCAGTGTAGAAACCGGACGCTGGAGCCATCATCACCGTGGAACCCTCATAACGAAAATCGCTCAGGCACCAGATGCAGAACTTTTCGGCATCATCCACAGGCAGTTTTGCAAGCGTGTAGAACGCCCCCATCGGGATCGGGGAATAAACCCCCGGAATCTTGTTGAGACCGTCTATCAGGAAGTTCCGGCGGTCAAGATATTCCTCATAAACACCGTGCAGATATTCCTTGGCGACATCTATCGATGCGGCGGCCACAAGCTGTCCGATAAGTGGCGGTGAAAGGCGGGCCTGACAGAACTTCATCACAGCCTCATGGACTTTCTTGTTGTGGGTGCAAAGACAACCTATGCGGGTGCCGCATTCGGAATAGCGCTTGGAGACTGAGTCGAAAAGCACGACATTGTCGTCTATCCCCTCAAGATGGAAGGCTGAGATGTACGGCATGCCGGTATATATGAACTCCCTGTAGACCTCGTCACTGAACAGGAAGAGATTGTGTTTCTTCACTATATCGCGCAGCTGGAGCATCTCCTTGCGTGTGTAGAGGTATCCGGTAGGATTGTTGGGGTTGCAGATGAGGATGGCCTTGGTCTTCTCCGTAATCTGTTTCTCGAAAGCTTCCACAGGCGGAAGGCGGAAACCGTCCTCTATACGTGTCTTGACACTCTTGATGACAGCGCCGACGGAAATGGCGAAAGCCATATAGTTGGCGTAAAACGGGTCCGTGACTATAATCTCGTCACCAGGGTCAAGACAGGCGAGGAAAGCGAAAAGCACGGCCTCGGAGCCTCCTGCCGTGATGATTATCTCCTCCGGAGAAAGGTATATGCCGTATTCGGCATAGTACTTCACCATCTGGGTGCGCAGCTCCAGCAGCCCGTCCGACGGGCTGTACTCCAGTATATCCCTGTCTATATGGTGCAGGGCATCAAGCGCGCACTGCGGGGTCTTGATATCCGGCTGGCCTATGTTGAGGTGGTAGACATGAACGCCGTTGCGCTTCGCCTCATCAGCGTATGGGGCGAGTTTTCGGATCGGAGAGAACGGCATGTTCTCCGCCCGGTGTGATATTTCCATTGACATAAAAGGTTACAGTTCAGTGTGCTCAAATATATGAATAATTGTCAAAAAATTCACTATCTTGCAGGATTATAACACCATTAATTGATGAAACATCTAAACAAACTTATCTTCAGCCTTGCTGCTCTGGCCGCAGCCGGCATCAGCGCCGAATCGAGAGAACTTGAAATCAACCTCTCCAAGCCCGGCGCCACCATACAGCCGACGATGTACGGCATTTTCTTCGAAGACATCAATTTCGCCGCTGACGGAGGACTCTACGCCGAGCTGGTCAAGAACCGCTCTTTTGAATTTCCGGATCACCTCCAGGGGTGGAAGAGTTTCGGTAAGGTAGAAGTCCGCGATGACGGCCCGTTCGAGCGCAACCCTCACTATGTCAGGCTTTCCGATCCAGGACACCGCGACAAATACACTGGGCTTGACAACGAGGGATTCTTCGGGATAGGCCTCAAGAAAGACGCGCAGTACCGCTTCAGCGTATGGGCCAGGGCCCCGTTCGGAGGTCAGGGCAAGATACGCATAGAATTCGTCAATCCGGCCTCCATGGGAGAGAGACAGTATTTCTGTCAGGCCCACATAACGGTCGATTCTCCCGAATGGAAGCAGTACGAGGTGGTGATGACATCCGACAGGACCGACCCGAAAGCCGTCCTGCGCATTTTCGATGAAAACCCGCAGGTCACCATTGACCTCGAACACATCTCCCTGTTCCCGGTCGATACATGGATGGGACATCGCAACGGCATGCGCAAAGACTTGGCACAGGCGCTCGCCGACCTGCACCCGGGGGTATTCCGTTTTCCTGGAGGCTGCATCGTCGAGGGCACAGACCTTGCCACCCGCTACAACTGGAAAAATTCTGTGGGCCCGGTGGAGAACAGGCCGCTAAATGAGAACCGCTGGCAGTACACCTTCCCGCACCGCTTCTTCCCGGACTACTACCAGAGCTACGGGCTGGGATTTTATGAGTTCTTCCTGCTCAGCGAGGAGATAGGCAGCGAACCTCTTCCTATCCTGAGCTGCGGCCTCGCCTGCCAGTTCCAGAACAGCGACGAGAGCGCACATGTGCCGGTAGACCAGCTCCAGCCGTACATAGATGACGCTCTTGACCTCATCGAGTTCGCCAACGGGGGCACTGACACAGAATGGGGAGCCCTGCGCGCAAGCATGGGACACCCGGAGCCTTTCGGACTCAAGTTCATCGGCATCGGCAACGAGCAGTGGGGTGAGGAATACCCGGCAAGGCTCGAACCTTTCATCAGGGCCATCAGAGCCAAGTATCCGGAAATCAAAATAGTAGGCTCCTCGGGACCTAATTCCGAAGGAGAGCAGTTCGACTTCCTCTGGCCGGAGATGCGCCGCCTGAAAGCCGATCTGGTGGACGAGCATTTCTACAGGCCGTATGAGTGGTTCCTCAGCCAGGGTGCGCGATATGACAACTATGACCGCAAGGGGCCTAAGGTTTTCGCCGGAGAGTACGCCTGCCACGCCAACGGCCGAAAGTACAACCATTTCTACGCCTCGCTTCTGGAAGCGGCGTTCATGACCGGGCTTGAAAGGAACGCCGACATCGTGCAGATGGCCACATACGCCCCTCTGTTCGCCCATGTAGAAGGATGGCAGTGGCGGCCGGATCTCATCTGGTACGACAACCTCCGGTCTTTCCGTACAGCAAGCTGGCATGTGCAGCAGATGTATTCAGAGTATAAGGGTGAAAGAGTCCTCAAGACCACATCCGGAGGAGTTCCGCTATGCGGCGGTGAAGGCCAGGACGGACTGTTCGCAAGCGCCGTGCTTGACGGGGACAGGGTCTATGTCAAGGTCGTCAACACCACCCCGGACGCACAGAGCATCTCCATGAAATTCAACGGGCTCAAAAGGAAGCAGAAAATTGAGGCCGACAAGCTGGTCAACCTCCACTCCTACGACCTCTACGAAGACAACAGCCTCGATGCCCCTGACGCATTCGAACCATATACGGAAAAGTTCGACTTCTCGGACGGCAGCGTGGCGGCAGAGCCTTACAGCTTCTCAATCTATTGCTTCAGGCTTGTCAGATAACTTCTCAAGTGAAGGGTTGAATCCCTTATAGCCTTGAGCCTCAACGGAGCGGGCGATATCCTGTATAAGTGACCAATAAGCATCCTTGTCGAAAGACGTCCCACCACTCCAGAGAACCTCGAAAGACATTCCGCAATATTTGAAGAACCATCCGCTCTCACGGAAAGCGTTGCGCAGATAGAAGCCCTTGCGGCGGACTCTCTGCGCAGCGTTTTCTGCATACGGGTCAAGCGGCTCTATGTCAAGCACCACCTGCTTCCCGGGGTAAGTCTCACGTATCAACTGCAAGGCCTGAGTTCCGCAGCCCGATGCCCGGCAGGAGCTGTCAACGGCAAGGAAGAACACATAGACACTCCGGTCTCCCTTGTACACAGAGGTGAAACCGCGATAAGAATCCCCTTCGCACAAAGTCCAGAGGTCAAGTTCTCCCCGGCTGCACATGTCTGCCTGCACCGCCACGGGGAGTCGCTCTTCCGGAGGGAAAGCTTCAAGGTTGGTACGCTCTATCATTTCAAGGTACGGACTTCCCGCACCGGCTTTCAAAAGTTTCATAATGAAAGAAGATATTTTGCGGCGCCCGCCCCCGCCAGAGCGCCGGTAGAAAACGCCGTCTGAAGATTATAGCCTCCGGTATCGGAGTCAATATCAAGCATCTCTCCACAAAAATACAGGCCCGGGACATGCCTTGAAGCCATAGTCTTGGCGACCACAGAGTCAGCGGACACTCCACCGGCCGTCACGACAGCACGCTCATAACCCACGAATCCGGCAATATCCAACTTCCATGCCTTCAAGGCCTTGGCTATGGTCGGCAGATTGACCCAGACCTTTGTTGCAGTACGGGAGCGGCGTTCAAGCGTCATTATTCCCGGATTCATCTCCACGAAGGACGGAATCAGGTCCCACGGCATCAGTTTGCCCAGAAGAATCCGGCACTTCTCTTTCTCGCGAAGCCGTGCGGAACGCGGATCCTTGTCCACCTCTGTCCAGAGCTGCTTCACCCTCTCCGTCAGTTCGGTGAGGGTGACCCCCGGCTTCAAGTCAAGCACAAGCGAGACCTTGGCTCCGTTCAGCATGGACTTGACAGCCTTGCGGCTGAGCTGAAAACCGAGAGGGCCCTCAAGCCCCCCGTCCGTGAAGTCAATGTCACCGAATTCCGAGCCAGCTTCCGTCCCTCCGACAATAAGAGTCAAGGCTATGTTCTTGAGATGCAGCCCGCAGAGTTTTTCTCCAAGAGCGGTGAGAGGAGTCCCCCTGTCTATATGCAAGTCTTTGTCCTCCACAAGTTTGTACCCTTGAGGAACAAGGGCAGTGAGTGAAGGGAATGTCGGCTCTATCTTGTGTCCGAGCATTTCTGCCCAGCGGAGCCCGTCCCCCGTGGAACCGGTACCGGGATAGCTGAGTCCCCCTGTGGCAAGAACGAGAACTTTACAATTCCATACAGTCCCGTCAGAAAGCCTGACTATGAAGCCTGGGGTCACATCCTCGACTTCGGCCTCGCAGACGATTTTGACACCCACCGAGTTACAGGCATTCACAAGGGTGTCCACCACATCCGATGCCCGGTAGGACTCAGGGAAAGCCCTGTCTCCCCGCTCCACCACACTGCGCATCCCGAAGCGGCCGAACCAGTCAAGCAAAGCCTCGGGAGGGAGGGTGAAGAAAGCGGACTTCACAAAATTAGGGTTGCTGCGCACATGCGTGGAAAAATCATTCCAGCCCTTGACATTGGTAAGGTTGCACCGCCCCTTCCCCGTTATCATCACCTTCCTGGCTGGCCGGGGCATCTTCTCAAGCAGGGTCACCTGCGCATCAGAACCGGCATCAACCAAGGTTTTGGCAGCATAGTACGCAGCCATCAATCCGGAGGCGCCGCCCCCGACCACTACAATATCACTTTTCATCAGGAAAACAAAAAAGGGAAAGCTTAGCACATCGCACCGCTACGACCTCCTACCTTTGCTGCCTTCCGGCCCTGGAGGATTTGGAGGGAGCTGGTCGTGTACGACTTTCCCGTTGCAAATATAGCAAAAAAATCAAATGCAGTTGAATATCATCGGGAGAATGTCGTCCACTTTCTCAAATTTCAGAACCTTGTCCGAAGCGACCATCAGCACCGACATAGGTTTCCCCGACTTGGCCTGATACTGTGCCATCACCTGACGGCAGGCTCCGCAAGGAGTTGCCGGGCTGGAGCCGAGGCGGCCGTGGACACCGCCCGCCACAGCGATGCTGAGCATGTCCTTGTCCGGGTATTTGGCTCCCGCTGCAAACATCGCCGTGCGCTCCGCACACAAGCCTGACGGAAATGCCGCGTTCTCCTGGTTCGCTCCGCGGACTATCTGCCCGTTGGAGATCCGGACAGCGGCCCCCACATGGAAATGGGAATATGGAGCGTAAGCGCCTGACATCGCCTCTATCGCCGCACAGGCGAGTTCCCTGTCTTCCGGCAGCAATTCATCTATGGAGGAATACTGCTGATATTGGATGTGTATATCTTTGGTCAACATCTGCAATGTGGTTAAACTTCCCAAATATATGACTAATTTTGCGGATATTAAAAACAGGGAGATGAAAATTTGCGTAGGATTGTCGGGCGGAGTGGACTCCAGCGTGGCTGCACTGCTTCTCAAAAGGCAGGGATATGATGTGTTCGCGATGTTCATGCAGAACTGGCATGACACCGAAGGGACTCTGCACGGGGACTGCGAATGGGAGGAGGACCGCTTCGTGGCCGAGATGGTGGCCAGAAAGATAGGTATCCCCTTCTATTTCGTGGATCTCAGCAAGGAATACAGGAAACGGGTGGTGGACTACATGTTCGATGAATACGCACATGGGCGGACACCCAATCCCGATGTGCTCTGCAACAGGGAAATAAAGTTCGACGCTTTCCTCAAGGCTGCGCAAAAACTGGGGGCTGACATGGTAGCCACGGGGCATTATTGCCGAAAAGAAACTCTGCCGGACGGAAGCTGCCGCATACTCGAAGGCAGCGATCCGAACAAGGACCAGAGCTACTTTTTGTGCCAACTGAATCAGGAGCAGCTGTCTAGGGCTCTTTTCCCCATCGGGGACATCTGCAAGCCTGAAGTCCGCAGGCTGGCCAGAGAAGCGGACCTGCCGTCAGCCGACAAGAAAGACTCCCAGGGCATCTGCTTCGTGGGCAAGGTTGACCTGCCGGTATTCCTGCAGCAGAAGCTGGAATCCAGAGAAGGAGACGTGGTGGAGGTGTTCGACAGATACTATGCCGACTCTGAAAAATACGCAAAGGACACCGGAATCCTGGCAAAAGGCGTGGAAGCCTCAGACGATGAACTGTATGAACTTTCAACTCCTGTCGACTACAGCGACATCCGCTTCGAGACAGAGATCTACCGTTCTGGAAAGCATCACATAAAAAAGACCAGATACAAAGCCAATCCTTACGGTGCCGTCATCGGAAAGCACGAGGGGGCGCAGTTCTACACGATAGGACAGCGCCGCGGACTCTCCATAGGCGGGCACGCGCACCCTCTGTTCGTGATAGCCACCGACATAGAGCGCAACATAATCTATGTCGGAGAGGGCGAAAACCACAGGGGACTGATGCGCAGTTGCCTGCGGATCAGTCCGGAAGAAATGCACTGGATACGTCCTTCCGAGAAAATGGAAATCGGCGGACAACGCAGATACAGGGTAAGAATACGCTACCGCCAGCCGCTTCAGGACGCGACCCTGCTGATGAGGGAAAACGGCCTGTTCATCCTCTTCGACAAGCCGCAACGCAGCATCACCCCGGGACAATTCGCAGTATGGTATGCCCCCGACGGGGAGATGCTCGGGAGCGGGGTCATCTAAAGCGAAGCGGCAAGCGCGACGGCCACATTGATGCCGTCCATGGCGCTGGACACTATGCCCCCGGCATATCCGGCACCCTCTCCGCAAGGGTATAAACCCTTCATCGAGACATATTCATAGGTCTCACTGTCCCTGGGCACGCGTACCGGGGAGGAGGTGCGGGACTCAACACCGAGCAGAAGCGCCGCATTGGTGTAATAATTGCGCATCCTCACTCTTGGAAAAGCCTTGCGCAGACGGTCAGCAACCATCGGCGGCAAGAGTTCATGCAGCGGCGAGCTCACAACCCCCGGATGATAGCTGGTCGGCGGCATTGTCTTGGAAATCCTGCCCTGGCAGAAATCCTCCATCCTCTGAGCAGGTGCAGCCATGGGATTCTCTCCCCCATGACGGGAAGCGTATTCATACATGTCCCGTTCTACTTCATGCTGGAAGTCCATGAGTTTGAAAGGTCCGCTCCCGGTGATGTCTTCCGGTTCGATCTGGACCACCACGCCGGCATTGGCAAACTTGCCGTTTCGCGAGGAGTTGGACATGCCGTTGAGCACGACTGTCCCCTGCTCCGTGGATGACGGCACCAGTATGCCGCCCGGACACATGCAGAAAGAAAATACGCCCCTGCCGTCCACCTGTTCCACGAAGGAGTACTCCGCAGCCGGCACCCCAGGTTTCCACAATCCGTGATACTGGCACCAGTTAATCTTCTCCTGTGGATGCTCCACCCTCACCCCGAGGGCGAAGCCCTTGGCTTCAAGTTCTCCTCCAGCGGTATGAAGCATCTCATATATGTCGCGTGCCGAGTGTCCCGTGGCAAGGATGACCCGGGAAGAGACATATTTCTCCCCGCCGGCAACTCCGGCCTCCAGAAGGCCGTCCTCGCGGCGGACGATGGATTCCACACGGGAGTTGAAATGGTACTCCCCTCCCTTTTCGACTATGAATTTGCGGATGTTCTCAACTATGAGCGGCAGTTTGTCCGAACCGATATGCGGATGGGCGTCGATGAGGATGTCCGGATTGGCCCCGAACTTCACAAGAAGGTGCAGCACCTCGCGGATGTCGCCCCTCTTGGAGGAGCGGGTATAGAGTTTACCGTCGGAGAATGCCCCGGCACCGCCCTCGCCGTAGCAGTAGTTCGAGTCCGGGTTGACCTCCCCCTCACGGGACAGGTGCGCAATGTCAATCTTGCGTGCGTGCACATCTTTGCCGCGTTCAAGGATTACGGGCCTGAGTCCCAGAGAGATGAGTTTAAGGGAAGTAAACATCCCTGCAGGGCCCGCACCCACCACTGTCACCGGCTCAGAGCCATGGACATCGGGATAGTCCGGCAGTGTATACGGTTCATAATGATCCTCCGGGCCGTACGCCTCGTACCTGTAGCGCCACACAGGCTCCTTGCGGGCATCGACGGAGCGTTTTTTCAGGACCCACTTCAGTCCTCCGGCCTTGGCCTCGATCTCCTTGAGGCGCGGCTCCCGCGTCAGCGGACAGACAATCTCGAACTCTTTCATTGCTCAAAACCCGACGCCCTCGAAACCGGGGCGATGTCAAGCGGAGTACGCTCCCCGGCAAGGTAATGATAATATCCGGCGACAGCGATCATCGCCGCGTTGTCTGTTGTGAAACGGAATTCCGGGAGATAGGTGTTCCATCCCAGGCGGCGTCCCTCCTCCTCGACACGGGTACGGAGTCCGCTGTTGGCGGAGACTCCCCCTCCGATTGTTATCTCCTTGATTCCAGTCTGCTTCGCGGCCTTGATGAGTTTGTCCATCAGTATGTCTATCAAGGCTTTCTGGAAGGATGCGCAAATGTCCTCCTTGTTCTTCTCCATGAATTCGGGGTCTTTTGCCATCTCGTCCCTTACGAAATACAGCAGGGATGTCTTGATGCCGCTGAAGCTATAGTCCAGCCCGGGAATGCGAGGTTTGGCGAACTTGAAGCGCTCCGGATCACCCTGCTTTGCGAGCCGGTCGATGATCGGGCCGCCCGGATACCCCAAGCCCATCATCTTTGAGCATTTGTCAAACGCCTCCCCCACCGCATCGTCGATGGTCTGGCCGAGAATCTCCAGATGCAGAGGGTCATCCACCCTCACTATCTGCGAGTTGCCTCCGCTGACAAGCAGGCAGAGGTATGGAAATGACGGCTCACGGACAGGCTTGTCCGGCACCTTGATAAAATTGGCAAGTATGTGGCCCTGAAGGTGGTTGACCATCACGAGCGGTATGTCCAGAGCAAGCCCCATGGCCTTTGCAAATGAAGTCCCGACAAGCAGAGACCCGAGCAGGCCGGGCCCGCGCGTGAACGCAATCGCGGTGAGATCGGACGGTTTGAGTCCGGCGCGAGAAAGAGCCTCGCTGACAACCGGCACTATGTTGAGTTCATGGGCTCTGGATGCAAGTTCGGGCACCACGCCGCCGTATGCACGGTGTACATCCTGACTCGCGATGACATTGGAGAGCAGCCAGCCGTCCTTGAGCACGGCGGCAGAGGTGTCGTCGCATGAGGATTCTATTCCGAGGATGATGTCTGACATATTCACTTGATAAAAGTCCGCAAAGTTAACAAAAACAATTATATTTGTAAGTTAGGAATGTATAGAAAGGGATCATACATAGCGGCAAGAATCATCGGACTGGCGGCAGTGCTGGTGTTGACGGCCCTATTTGCCGTCCAAACTCCTCCAGTCCAGACACGGCTATCGAAATATGCGCTGGACCGACTCACTTCCGCAGCCGACGGCCGGATCATGTATGACCAGATCAAGATCATCCCATCGGGAGCTCTGGTAATCAAGAACATTCTCATCCTTGACAAGAATCCGTATACGGAAGATATCAACGCCCGCGGGTGGGAAAGAGTGGACACCATCCTCACAGCCAAGACAGTCACGGCGACGTTTTCTCTTCCGAGCCTGCTGAAACCCGGAAGCATACGCGTCGGGAGGGTCAGGGTCGACGGCGGGGAATTCCACCTGACCTTGGAACCCAACAGCGTGCCGGGAGGCAAGAAAAACATCACGAACATAGAAAGGGCGTTCGGGCTGGGAGGCAAGAAGAAAGAAAAGAAAGCCTTGAAAGGGGAACTTTTCTCGGTAGGGAGAGTGAGCGTGAGCAACTTCCGCTTCAGGCTCAACAGTTTCAAGCCTCAGAAAGTCAAATACAAGGACGGGGCCATGAACTTCGATGACCTCGATGTCCTCATCAGCAGCCTCAAGGGACACGGCATAAAGATGACCGACGGAAGGGTGAAGGCTACGCTGGACCGGCTGAGTCTCACCGAGAAATCCGGATACATGATGCTCAACCTCTCCGCCAGATGTTCCGTAGGCCCTGGGAAAACCATAGTGGAAGACATACGGCTGCGCGATCCATGGTCAGAGATCAACGTCAAATATTATTCGATGGGATATGAGAACGCCCTCTCGTTTTCGAAATACGTGAGCGAAGTCCTCATGGAGGGCGAAATCTCCCGTTCAAAACTCACATTGCACAGCTTGTCATTCTTCGCGAACTCGGTCTTCCGCAACTACTCTACCCAGCTCGATCTCAACGGAGGCCATGTCAGAGGCTATGTCAATGACCTGCATGTGGAGGGACTGAGTTTCTCCGACCCGGAAAGCGGCGTCAGACTGGACGGACTGGACTGCTCCGCGACAGGTATGCCGGACATACAGGGGATGATGGCCTCGGTAGATTTGAAAGGGCTTCATTTCACCGCTTCAGGCATAAGGAAGATCTCCGCGGGGATAGCCCCTTCGGGCATCAGAATACCGCACACGATCGGCAGAGGCCAGCACTTCACACTCAACGCCTCGGCCAAAGGGCCGCTGAACAGACTCAAAGGCACTGTCCATCTGCGCTCGGAGGCCGGAAGGCTGAAACTCGAAGCCGATGTGAGGAATCTCCTTGACAAACGCAGGGACACCGAAATCGGGCTCAGACTCGGAACCGCCGCACTCGACATAGGCGCAGTCAGCGGCTTGCAAGGTCTTGGCAGGTGCGACCTCTACACTGAAGCCAGAGGTATATTGAGAAAAGAACACCCTGACATAAGGATCGACTCACTCAAACTCGGCAGGCTGAACGCAGCCGGATATGATTTCAGGGACATCACCGCCAAAGGCCATCTGAATGCCGACGGGGCAAGCCTCATATTCGACAGCACCGACCCGAATCTGATGATGTCCATGGATGCAGAGGCCGCATTCAGTCAGGATGGCGGAAAATCATTGAGACTCAACGCGGATCTTGCCAATCTTGACCTGCAGAAACTCGGCATAGACCGAAAGCGGGGAACTTCCCGCACAGCAATGAAAATCAACGGAAATGTCAAGCAAAACGGCAAAGCCGTCAACGGTTCCGTGAAGATCGGAAACATCAGACTATGGAACAACAACGGACTTACAGACCTCGGCGACATAGACTTCAAGTTATACAACATCGCAGAGGAGCAGTGCCTCAGCATTGACTCCGGGTTTGCAGACCTGTTCATATCAGGAAGCGGGAGCATAGCCGAATTTGCAGAAGACCTGCAGGACATCACGACAAGGAGGGAATTGCCGGCACTCTACCCCGACACCAAAAAGGACGCCATACACGGCAAATACGACCTTGACCTGCTGATGCATGATTCAAGGGGGCTCCTGTCTTTCGTTTTCCCGGGCCTGTACATAGCTGACAGCACCAGAGCGACCATGAGCATATCGCGCAGCGGCGAACTTGTAGGCAACGCCACATCTTCCCGGTTGGCTTATGGCACGACTTTCATCAAAGATGCCGACTTGCAGTTCGACAACCTCGGAGAGAGCCTGAGCGTCAGCCTGATCGGGCAGAATTTCAAAAGCGGCAAGTTCGACCTTGACCGGCCTGACATCAGCCTTCTGGCCAAAGACAACACCCTGTCCGCAAGTCTGCGCTTCGAAAGCTTCTCACTCTCGGGCGGCTCAGGAGAACTATATGCCAACGGAGAGTTCTACCGCGACTCCACCAATACCCTCGTCATCAAAGCACGCCCCCTCGAGTCATACATCTCGGCAGGCAACGGGGTCTGGGACATCGGGGAATCGGACGTGGTCATCCGCGGCAAAGACGTTTATGTCAAGGGTTTCCGCATCAGCAACGGGAATCAGCTGATAAGCATAGACGGCGGCATTTCGCAAGAAAGGGACGACACGCTCGCACTGTCCATCAAGGGGCTCGATCTCGCCCAGACAGACGATTTTCTGCCCCGAAGTTACGGAATACGCGGAACAGTTGACGGCAAAGCCATGCTCACATCGCGCTCCGGCAGGGCCAAGGGCATGCTGATGGACATCAGGATGGACTCCCTGAAAATCGGGGACACAGACGCGGGCAGCCTCCAGCTGGCCAGTATCCTCGAAGATGGCGGAGACGACATCAACATATATCTGCGTAACGAACTTGAAGGACGCAACCCGTTGTATGCCACCGGGATGTATTTCCCGGACGATGGCAGGATATACCTTGATGCCGAGCTCGACAGGCTTCCTCTCGAGATTGCCGGACCTTTCCTGACTGAAATCTTCAGCGAACTTGACGGAAGCGTCAGCGGAAGCATCAGGCTCGACGGCCAGACAGGCAACATGTACCTGTCAAGCAAGAACTTGATGCTCAACGATGCCAGATTGAGGCCATCATACACAGGCGTCCTCTACACTGTCAACGGACCGCTTGAGGTCGCCGGGGACGGTGTCCGGTTCAGCAGCCTGCAACTGAGGGACGATGCCGGAGGCAGCGGTCTCATCTCAGGCGGCATCGACTACGACCACCTCAGGGATTTCTCCCTCAAATCAGTAATAAGCTTCAACAACCTCAAACTCATAGACAGTCCTCCGCGCAGCAGCGGAGTCTATGGACTGCTGAAAGCGAGCGGCAGCGCCAGCGTAAACGGACCGTTCACGGCGCTCAGCATAAGCGCGACCGCCAGCACTGTCGGAGACGGCAACATACATGTGCCCATGTCGGGAACGGCAGCCGAGAAGACCAGCGACCTCCTGACATTCACTGAACCGGCCAAAGCCAAAGACCCGTACGAGGAGATGATTTCCTCCATAGAAGAGAGGAAGCGCAGGCAATCCGACATTGACATACATGCCAACGTCAATGTACACTCGGGAATAAAGGCATTCGTGGAGATCGACAAGAGCGCCGGCAATACGGCCAGTCTCAGTGGGGACGGCAATGTCAACCTCCACCTCAGGCCGGCAAAAGCGATATTCGACCTCAACGGAGAATTCAGCATCCGCGAGGGCAACTACCAGTTCGTGATTCCGGGCATACTCAGCAAGGACTTCAATGTAGCGGAAGGCAGTTCGATAAAGTTCGGAGGCGACATAGCCGACACCGAACTCGACATCAATGTCATATACAAGCAGAAAGCCTCGCTTTCCGCCCTCGTGGCCGAAGAGAGCAAGACAGGGACAAAGAGGCTCGTGGAATGCGGCATCTCCGTCAGCGACAGGCTGCGAAATCCCAAGATAGGATTCAGCGTCAATGTCCCGGATCTCGACCCTACGACGAAATCCCTCGTAGAGGCCGCCTTGAGTACAGAAGACAAGGTACAGAAACAATTCATGGCCCTGCTGCTCATGGGTTCATTCATCCCTGACGAAAATTCCGGAGTCGTCAACGGCTCGGAGATCCTGGTGTCGAACGTGACGGAGCTGATGTCAAACCAACTCAACTCCATACTCCAGAAACTCGAGATCCCCGTGGATGTCGGCATCGGCTACCAGGGCACGTATCAGGGTTCAAACATGTTCGACGTGGCCATCTCGACACAGCTCTTCAACGACAGGGTCATAGTGGGGGGAAGCGTGGCCAACAGAAAATACAACAACACCGCAAGCAGCGGAGACATGGTCGGAGACCTCGACATCCAGATAAAACTGGACGATGAAGGCAAGTTCCGCCTCAACATCTTCTCCCACTCCGCAGACGAATACACAAGTTATCTGGATCTTTCACAACGCAACGGCGTGGGTGTAAGTTACCAGAAGGAATATCTCGGTTTCAGCGATTTCATCAGCAGCATCTTCGGGAAAAAGAAGCCGGAAGCTGATGAAAACAAGGCCGGAACCACAATCAAGATTGAAGCTGATGGACAGAGGAAAATTGTATCTGATACCCTCTCCCTTGGGAAATAGCCCGATCGGAGACGTACTCCCGGAGGGGACAGTACGCATCGCCTGCTCACTCAGGCAGTTCGTGGTGGAGGAGGTACGCACCGCAAGAAGGATATTGTCAGCCTACGGGCTCAAAGGACATATAGACAGTCTGGAGTTTCACGAACTCAACGAGCACACCGGCCAGAAGGAAGTGGAAGAGCTTCTGCCCCTTTTCGACCGCGGAGACGTCGGATACATGTCTGAAGCCGGACTGCCTGCCGTGGCCGACCCGGGAAGCGCCCTCGTTGCCCTGTGTCACAGGGAAGGCATAGAGGTAGTGCCTCTCGTGGGCCCATCATCGCTGATGATGGCGCTGATGGCCTCGGGATTGAACGGGCAATCTTTTTCGTTCTGCGGTTATGTGCCGGCCAAGACGGACGAGAGAAGAAACGCCCTCAAGGCGCTCGAAAAGCACTCCAGGGCGGAGAAGCAGAGCAAGATAATAATCGAGACTCCCTACCGTAACGATGCCCTGTTCTCTGACATGCTACAGATTTTCGCACCGGCCACGAGGATCTGCATCGCGGCGGACATCTCCCTTCCCACACAATACATCCGCACCGACAACGTAGCGGGCTGGAAAAAGGCTGGCCTCACCATCGGCAAACGTCCATGCGTATTCATAGTACTTGCCTGACACGGATATGAAAATAGCATTCCTCACTCTCGGCTGCAAGCTCAACTATGCCGAGACTTCCACATACGAACGCGGATTCAAGGCAGCTGGGCTGGAAGTGGTGCAGTGGAACGACAAGGCGGACATATACCTTGTCAACACCTGCTCCGTCACCGCCACCTCAGACAGCAAATCCCGCAACCTCATACGCAAGGTCCACCGGGTCAATCCGGAAGCCGCCGTGATCGTCACAGGGTGCAGCGCACAGCTGCGCCGTGAAGAAATAGAAGCAATCGAAGGCGTCACACGCGTGTTCGGAGCCACGGAGAAAGAGTCCGTCGTGCCGGATACCCTCGCGCTGCTCGGGCTTTCAAAAACCGCCGGTCTGGCCTCTGGCCGGAGCGGTGTGTTCGGAGCCTTCAGTACCGGTGAGCGCACCCGCTCGTTCCTCAAGGTACAGGACGGCTGCAATAATTTCTGCAAATACTGCACTGTACCATACGCCAGAGGGGAAAGCCGCAACATCCCCATCGCAGAATGCGTCTGCAATGCCCGCAAGATAGCGCAGGAAGGCGTCAAAGAGATCGTCCTCACCGGTGTCAACACCGGAGATTTCGGACGGAGTACTGGCGAGACCTTCCTTGACCTGCTCAAGGCTCTGGAGGAAGTGGACGGAATAGAAAGATACCGCATTTCAAGCATCGAGCCGAACCTTCTGGAAGACAGCATCATAGACTGGATAGCCTCGGGAACCAAGTTTCAGCCGCATTTCCATATCCCCCTTCAGGCAGGCACAGATACGCTTCTGTGCAGCATGGGCAGACACTACGACACTGATTCCTTTGAAAGGAAAATCGAATACGTGCGCCACAGGCTGGAGGGCCCCGGCAAACCGCTCGTGTTTTTCGGAATCGATGTCATGGCAGGACTTCCCGGAGAGACGGAGGAACTTTTCCGTCAAGGTTGCGACTTCATAAAAAGGATTCGCCCGGCATTCATCCATGTGTTCCCTTACTCGCGCCGTCCGGGCACGCCGGCAGCGGAAATGCCGGGACAGGTTCCCGACAATGTGAAGAAAATGCGTGTTGAAGAGCTTGAGAAGTTGTGCTCCGACCTGCACAGCCGCTTCATCGAAGCGAACAGGGGGATAAAGGAAAAAGTTCTTTTCGAGTCCACAGACAGGAACGGCAGGATGGAGGGATACACCGGCAACTACATCCGGATAGAGCGCGGGTATGACCCGACCCTATGCGGAAAAATCGTTGATGTAGTTATCTGATCTTCTACTCCCCTATCACGAGGCCGTCGTATGCCGGATGGACATGCGGCGGCAGTTCTTTGCAGAAATCTTCGTATTTCGGGAGAAGATGGGAAAGGTGCGTTATGTAGGATTCACGCGCCCCTACTCTTTCAAAAAAGTCAAGGCACTGCTGAAGAGACGGGTGGGAGCGGTGCTCCTCGCGCTTCACGCATCCCAGCGTGACGTACTCCACACCCTTGAGCTTTTCATATTCCCCCTCGTCTATATGCTTGATGTCCGTGAGGTACGCGATATTGCCGAAGCGATAGCCGAGCACCGACATCGACCTGTCGCTCAGATGCCAGCCCTGAATGGGCACGACTTCCACTGGGTCTGGAGCCGGGACTTCCTGTGGCGGAAAATGTTTGTATCCGAAACCCTTTTCCCATACAAGAATCTCCTCGTCAGCATTTGAATGGACTGTGATATTGTGCTTGGAATCTATGAGATGCACCCTCCACTCCGGCGACCCGGGATACTTCGGCTCGGCGAAAGCATATGAGTAGTCCTGCCTGAGGGTATCCTCGACATATTTCTCGCAGTATATGTTGACAGGGTGCCTCTCTATGAGATTGAAAGCTCTGATGTCATCCAGCCCTCCGGTATGGTCTTTATGATTGTGTGTCAACAGTATGGCATCAAGATGCCGGACTCCCTGACGGAGCATCTGGTAACGGAAATCCGGACCTGCGTCGACCAGTATCGTCAATCCGCCGTATTCAACCAGCGCGGATGAGCGGAGTCGCTTGTCATGAGAATCTGTGGAGCGGCATACCGGGCAGTCGCAGCCGATCATCGGCACCCCCTGGGATGTGCCGGTGCCAAGAAACGTGAGTTTAGCTTTCATCGGGGTGCAAATATAGCAATTTTCCCTTATCAAGCATTTCCCTGTATACCTCCATGACATCGGAAGAAAGGGAGTTGCGAGGATCGCGGCACCAGGCCCGGAACTCGTCCAGACTGTATCCCGGATGGGCTGCCGCCCACGCGAGAATCGCTTCTTCGGTACGTCTGCGGGCGGATTTTGACCGGCACACATCGCAACATCCGCAATCCTTGCTTTCTGTCTGGCCGAAATAGGCAAGCAGATATCTTGAACGGCAGGTGTCACTCTCCGTGACATAGCCCTCCATCGCCGCCGCCCTCCTGCCGGCGCTTTCCTTGAGGAATGCATACTTGTCTTTTTGCAGGTTTAGGTTTCCAGGCATCAGCCGCCCGTGATGGAGGTAAATGACGGTAGCCTTGTCGCAAGGGACATAGCGTATTATGTGCTCCAGCGAAAGCCCGTACAGGAGCTGTCTGAGTACCGGGACGGAAACCCCGCAACTGCGGGAGAGCCCCTCCTCGCTGACAGGCACGATATAGGAAAAGATTCCCGGATAGCCGCGCATCAGCGCGTCAAGCAGACGAGGCATCGCCGGATCGGGCAGATTTATCTCATACAGGGCTTGGCGGTCCGCGATAATCTTGACCTGCGTCGATATGTCCGCATCCTCAGTGAATGTAAGATGATCGCTCATCTCAAGATAGCGGATCGCATAGTGGACTCCCGCCCGGCTGAGCGAATAGTGGCGGGCAAACTCCTCAAGATTGAACTTGATTCTCGCCCCGGCACCTCCCTCGTATGGTATCTGGTTGAAAATATGTAACTTCTGGTATATGTCCTCGATATATTCAAGCGACGGGAACGAGATGTCCAGAAGTTGATGGAGCCGGCGGACATCCGTCTTGTTCCAGAGCAGCACAGCCCATGAGCGCTGTCCGTCCCTACCGGCACGCCCGGCCTCCTGGAAATAAGCCTCGGGGCTGTCGGCCAGTCCAAGATGGACCACAAAACGGACATCGGGCTTGTCGATGCCCATCCCGAATGCGTTGGTGCAGACCATGACACGAATCTCACCGCGCTTCCATGCCTCCTGCCGTTCTGACCTGGTCCGGGACTCCAGCCCCGCATGGTAGAATGAAGCGCTCACCCCGGAATGCGAAAGCAAGGCGGCGACCTCCTCACATTTGCTTCTGTTGCGCATATAGACTATCCCGGATCCCGGCACGCTCCCGCAGATGCTGAGCAGCTGGCCGGTCTTGTCCTGGCACTCCCTCACTATATAAGAAAGGTTCGGCCTCTCGAAACCGCTGCGCAGAAGGGTGAAATTCTCCAGACCCCGTTTCATCTGATTCGGCGTCCCCGGCTTCACCAGCCGCCGCATTATGTCCTCAGCCACTTCTGGGGTCGCCGTGGCGGTCAGCGCTATAAGAGTGGCATCAAGAACCTTGCGCATCTCGCCTATGCGCAGGTAGTCAGGGCGGAAATCATAGCCCCACTGAGATATGCAATGCGCCTCATCGACAACTATGAAATTGACTTTGAGAACCTCAAGGTACGACTTGAACAGGCTGGTCCCGAGGCGTTCAGGCGAAACGTACAAGAACTTGCAGTCCCCGTATGCGGCGTTATTGAGAGCAAGATCAACCTCGCGCCGGCTCATCCCGGCATGGACCGCCACAGCCTTGATGCCACGGGCCTCAAGATTCTGGACCTGATCTTTCATGAGGGCGATGAGCGGGGTCACCACAAGGGCCATCCCGTCTCTCATCATAGCGGGGACCTGAAAACAGATGGACTTTCCACCGCCTGTCGGCAATATCGCCAAAGTGTCATGACCGTCAAGCGCGGAAGAGATGATCTCCTCCTGCATGGGTCTGAAACTGTCGTAGCCCCAGTACTTCTTGAGTGTCTCCACCGCTGTCATAGTGCACAAAAATAAACCCAACGGTCGAAAATTGCAAATGAAGATCCGAATTGCTATCTTGCAACGATTTTTCGACCACTTATATGAATACCACCAACATCCTCTCCACATTTGCGCTATCCCTCCTTCTCGCCGCCTGCTGCGCACTGCAGGATGACGGGGAGACAAGGCTGATGCGCTACTACCCCGACGGCAGAGACATAGTCTGCCTCAACGGAAACGGCCGCTACACACGCGCCCTGTATGGAACCCATACCCGTTTCAGACTTGAAACCTCGGACAGGCCCCTGTTCGCCACCTATGACAAGACGGACAACCGCAACTTCCGTTTCAGCCTGATACTGGACGGGAAGCCCTTCAGGCTCGACAGCACAGACTTCTGCGAGGCCCGTTATCAGGGAGGCAGACGCAGCTACCTGCTGCGCGACAAATCATGGGGAAAGAAGGCCAGCCTGCAGGTAACGGCTCTGGCATCATTCTCGGAAGAAGCAGCCATCTGGCAGTTCATCCCTAAAGGATTCCGCGGCAGGGTCGAGATCCAGGCAAAGATGTGCAAGGCTGCGGGGACAAAGTTCAATAGGGACGGAGACCTCGGCATGGATCCGAGAGAATCTTTCGATCCGGCCCCTGACGAAACAGGACTGACGGTTCTGACATGGGAGGCCGAGAATGAGAGCTACTGCCTGTACCGCCACCCGGACGGAATTTCCACCTACGGAGAAGAGGGACGGGAGATGTTCGACAAGGAGGAGATGTCCAGACAGGAACTTGTCAGCCGGATCGAGATAAATACACCCGACCCGTTTTTCAACACCCTCGGGGCAAATTTGGCAGCTGCGGCCGACGGCATCTGGGACGGGAGCACTTTCCTGCACGGAGCCATCGGCTGGCGCACCAGGCTCGCCGGGTGGAGAGGCGCTTACGCCGGGGATGTGACGGGATGGAACGACAGGGCGAAGTCACACTTCATCGAGTACTCCAAAAGCATGGTCACAGACGTTCCGCCCGTCTACCCCCAACCGCAGCAGGATCCAGACTGCAATCTGGCCCGTGCACTCAAAAAATGGGGAACTCCTGTATACTCAAACGGTTACATCTGCCGTCTGCCGGGACGCACCGACCAGATGAGCCACTACGACATGAACCTCAACTACATCGATGAACTGATGCGCCATTTCCGCTACGATGCAGACACGTCAATGATGAGACAGATGTGGCCATATATCAAACTGCACCACCAGTGGGAGAAGCGTAACTTCGATGCCGATGCTGACCACCTATACGACGCCTATTGCTGCATCTGGGCGAGCGACGCGCTCTACTACAGCGGAGGCGCGGTCACACACTCATCAGCCTACAACTATTTCTCTAACCTCCAGACGGCAAGGATAGCCGAGATTATCGGAGAAGATCCGGAACCTTACAGACGAGAGGCGGAGGCCATACTCGAAGCCATGAACAGCCGTCTATGGCTTGAAGACGAGGGACATTGGGCCGAATATCAGGACTACATGGGCCTGAAGAGAGTACACAAGAGCGCCGCCATCTGGTCCGTCTACACTCCCATCGACTGCGAAGCCGGTACTCCCGAGCAGTCATACAGGGCCACCCGCTATGTAGATGAACGCATCCCACACATCCCGGTGAAGTACCGCTACGACAGCAAAGCCCTCAAGACCCTGGGACTCAAACTGCCGCAGCCGGAGAAAGATCTTTTCACCATCTCCACCACCGACTGGCTCCCTTATGTATGGAGCACCAACAATGTCGCGCACGAGGAAGTGGCCGCCATGGCTCTGGCCTATCTTCAGGCCGGCCGCAACGACTCCGGGTTCAAACTCCTCAAGGCAGACCTGATTGACGGGATGTACCTTGGGGAATGCCCGGGCAACTTCGGACAAATAAGCTATTATGACAAGGCGAAGAAAGAAGCCTACCGCGACTTCGCTGACAATGTCGGGGTGACTTCACGCGCACTGATAAACGGACTCTTCGGCATTCTCCCTGATGCGCTTGACGGACAGTGTATCATCAGACAGGCCTTTCCTGACGAATGGAATGAAGCCTCCATCAAGACCCCGTACCTTTCATACTCTTTCAGACGCGATGGAAACTTTGACATATATGAAGTAGAGCAGAACTTCACCGCGCCTCTTCAAATCATTGTCAGGGCCAACGCAGGAGGCGGCAAGTATCTGGAAGTCAGCGGATCATCAGACAAGAAACAGACCATTCGCGTAGACCGCAGACTCCTGCCCGAAGCCCCGTCATATGACGAGAGCGCACTCAAGGGGCCGGATCCGGATTCAGAGGAATACATGGAGACGATGGGCCTCGGCGACATCACGGCACAGACAGCGTCAAACTCAGCACCTGTGGACATAAGCGCCGCATTCAACTCCGACGCCGATGACATCTTCCTCAACAAGTACCTCTCCCCGCGACCGCCTTTCACGACCCTTGAGCTTCCTACCCAGGGCACAGGCGAATGGTGCGTCCCTCTGGAGACATACGAGATCGAAGACAACGGACTGCGGGAACGGATTCGGGACGGCATTTTCGACACAGGACTGGGGCTCAAGTTCCTCACCCAGGCAGAAGGACGCAACACGGCCTACACCTCCCTATGGGACAACTACCCCGACTCGGTGACCGTCAGCCTCTCCGGCAAGGCATCCTACGCATGGCTGCTCATGGTCGGGAGCACCCAGAACATGCAGAGCCGCATCGAGAACGGTTCGGTAAGGGTCAAATACATCGACGGAGCGGAGAGCGTGATGTATCTGGTGAATCCCATAAACTGGAGACCGGTGGAGCAGGACTGCTATACCGACAGGCATGCTTTCCGTGCAGCGGGCAAAAATCCGTACCGGGTATCGTTCCTGACAGGAGAAGTCATGCGAGAGATGAAACCCGAACTGCTCGGTGAAGGCGGGGCCACGGCAGACTGGAGACCGGAGCCTGGAGAAGCCAGGAAACCGAAAGCCGATCTCAACCCTGTGACGGACAGGACCATCATCAACGGCGGAGCGACCATACTGAAAATGCCGCTGGACGGCACGCGCACCCTCGAAAGCCTGACGCTCCGTACATTGTCCAACGACGTGGTCATCGGACTTATGGGAGTAACATTGGAGAAATAATGAAAAAAACGTATATTTGCGCGCGAAATTTGCAGTGTAAGAAACAAGTTAATACTCCAAATACCAAAACATATTATGTCAAAAATTGATTTAAGCAAGTACGGTATTAAAGGAACCACAGAAATCCTTTACAATCCGACCTACGAGGTTCTCTACAATGAAGAGACCAAACCGGGGCTCGAAGGTTACGAGAAGGGTCAGGTGACTGAACTCGGCGCAATCAACGTGATGACCGGCATCTACACCGGTCGCTCCCCTAAGGACAAGTACATCGTCATGGACAAGAACTCCAAGGACACCGTATGGTGGAACACCCCGGAGTATCCTAACGACAACCACGAGCTTTCAGAGAAAGTATGGAAAGAGCTCAAGGCTCTCGCCGTAAAGGAGCTTTCAGGCAAGAGGCTCTTCGTGGTGGACGGTTTCTGTGGCACCCACAAGGATACCAGGATGAAGGTGCGCTTCGTGATGGAAGTCGCATGGCAGGCACACTTCGTCACCAATATGTTCATCCGTCCGCAGAATCAGGCAGAGTTCGACCAGGAGCCTGATTTCGTAGTTTACTGCGCATCCAAGGCAAGGGTCGAGAACTATCAGGAGCTCGGTCTCCGCTCCGACACCGCTGTAGCGTTCAACGTCACAAGCAAGGAGCAGGTCATCCTCAACACCTGGTACGGCGGCGAGATGAAGAAGGGAATGTTCTCCATGATGAACTACTACCTTCCTCTCAAGGGCATCGCTTCAATGCACTGCTCCGCCAACACCGACCTCAACGGGGAGAACACAGCCATCTTCTTCGGCCTCTCCGGAACCGGCAAGACCACCCTTTCAACCGACCCTAAGCGTCTTCTCATCGGTGACGACGAACACGGCTGGGACGACGAGGGCGTATTCAACTTCGAGGGCGGCTGCTACGCCAAAGTGATCAACCTCGACAAGGATTCTGAACCGGACATCTACAACGCCATCCGCCGCGACGCCCTCCTCGAGAACGTCACAGTGGACAAGGACGGCAAGATCGACTTCGCCGACAAGAGCGTGACCGAGAACACCCGAGTATCTTACCCGATCTATCACATCAACAAGATCGTGCGTCCTTACTCTCAGGGCCCTGCTGCAAAACAGGTGATCTTCCTCTCAGCCGACGCATTCGGTGTACTTCCTCCGGTATCCATCCTCACCCCTGAGCAGACCAAGTACTACTTCCTCTCAGGATTCACCGCAAAACTCGCCGGTACAGAGCGCGGCATCACCGAGCCTACCCCGACATTCTCTGCCTGCTTCGGCCAGGCGTTCCTCGAACTTCCTCCTACCAAGTACGCTGAGGAACTCGTGAAAAGGATGCAGAAGAGCGGTGCCAAGGCATATCTTGTCAACACCGGCTGGAACGGCACAGGCAAGCGCATCTCCATCCGCGACACCCGCGGCATCATCGATGCCATCCTCGACGGTTCTATCGACAAGGCTCCTACCAAGAAGATCCCTTACTTCGACTTCGAGGTTCCTACCGTACTCGAGGGTGTAGACACCCACATCCTCGATCCTCGTGACACCTATGCCGACGCTTCCGTATGGGACGAGAAGGCAAAGGATCTTGCAGGACGTTTCATCAAGAACTTCCACAAGTACGAGAACACCGAAGCCGGCAAGGCTCTCGTCGAGGCCGGTCCGAAGCTCTAGTCTTCACTGAAGACTGCACCATATAAGGGGCGGAATCCTTCCAAAGGGTCCCGTCCCTTTCCGTTTTGGAGAAAATTACCTATATTTACCGGAAATAAATGAACAACTTATGACCTTAATCATCATTGTCGCCATTGTGGCCGTTCTGGTCCTTTGGTTCATTTCCATCCAGAGAAATCTCGTGAGCAAAGACGAGTTGTGCCAGAACTCCATGAGCCAGATCGGCGTACAGCAGCAGAGCCGCTGGGACGCGATCACATCGCTCGTACAACTCACCAAATCTTACAACGAGCACGAGTACAACACCCTCAAGGACGTGATTGCTCAGCGCAGGGAGGTCGTCGGCACAAGCTCGGCAGCTGAAGCCGCCGGTCAGGAAGAGCTCCTCACGGCAGCGGCATCCCGCATCCGCCTTGTCGCCGAGCAGTACCCGGAACTCAAGGCCAGCGAGACATACGCCAAGACGATGGAGAGCGTCAACACCTACGAAAACCAGGTGCGCGTCAGCCGCATGGTCTACAACGACAGCGTGACCAAGTACAACAGGCTCGTGCGCCAGTTCCCCGATTCCGTGGTGGCCGGAATGCTGCACTTCTCCGTAAAGGACTACCTCAAGGATCCGGGCGAGAAAGCCGAAATGCCGAAAATCAATATCTGACACCCATGCGCAGGTTCTTTTTCTCCATTGCCGCGATGCTTATCGGTGCCGCGGGCCTGTTTGCATACAGCCCGGAGATCCGCGACATAGACATATCCATGACCCTGCACAGGGACGGGTCGGCCTCAGTGACGGAACGCTGGGATGTCTGCGCCGCCGACGGGACAGAATGGTATCTTGTACGCAAGAACCTAGGGGACATCGACATACGGGACTTTTCTGTCACCGATGAGAGCGGACGGCGCTACGTCAACGAAGGAGAGTGGGACGTGGACCGCAGCATCGAAGACAAGGCTGGACGCTGCGGGATTGTCCACAAGGGCGACGGGATGGAGTTATGCTGGGGCATAGGAAAGCTCGGGGACCATGTCTTTACCATCTCATACACCATGACCAATGCAGTCAAGTCCTTGAATGACTATGACATGCTGCATCTTCAGATTGTCTCTCCAGGGCTCTCCTCACGCCCGGAACACGTAAAGGCGGAAATCGGGATCGAGGACACGCAGATTGACTCCACAGACACCAGACTCTGGGGCTTCGGATTCATCGGAGACGCGAGGATAGAAGGCGGAAAAGCTATCTACGAGAGCAGTGAAAGATTCAAAAGCAACAGTTCCGTGATAGTGCTGCTCCGTTTTGACAAGGGAACTTTCGATTCTCCAAGCCGCCAGGCCCGCAACTTCTCAGATGTGCTGGACATGGCTCTGGAAGGTTCCGACTATGCGGAAGATGACGACGAAGGAGGGTGGTTCGGATTCGCGCTCGTCATCCTCGCAGGTATAGGAATGACCATCATAGCTTTTGTCGCAAGCGCTGCAAACAAGCGGAAGATCCTCGGAATGAAACCGAAAGATGTCGCATGGAGCAGGGAAATCCCCTTCGGCGGCGACACAAACGAATCATACTACACTCTTCAGAAACTTGGAGAGGACCGGTCCGGTGGCAGCGGACTGGCTTCGGCCCTCATACTGAAGATGATATACAAGGGCTATCTTACAGTGGCGAAGAACGGCGGCAAGGTGGAACTCTCGTTCAACGGGACAACGCCGGACGATAGCGACACGACAATGAGAGGGCTGTACAACATGATGCTCAAAGCGAGCGGTTCCGACAGGATTCTCCAGAGCAAAGAGTTCTCAAGGTGGTCATCGGGACACAGTTCAGAAGTAAACAACTGGATAAAATCAAGCACTTCCTGCGGACGCAAGTCTCTGGTCCGCGACGGCTTCATCCAGGGTTCCGCCTACACGGAGAAGGGTCAGGGCGAAGCGCGCAAACTGCTGGGGCTCAAGAAATTCCTCCTCGACTTCACCCTTATCAAAGAAAAGGAGGCCGTCGAAGCCGTCCTCTGGAAAGAATATCTGGCATTCGGCGCACTGTACGGCATAGCCGAGACTGTAGCAAAACAACTCAAGGACATCAACCCTCAACTCCTCGAGCAGGAGGACGGAGGATTTGACTACGCCACTCTCTACCTGATACTGAGGCTCAATGACAGCCTGTCACGTTCCATCACCAATGCATCAATGGATGCTGAGGCCAGGACGGGCGGATTCGGCGGAGGCACTTCATTCGGTGGAGGCGGAGGATTCAGCGGGGGCGGCGTCGGAGGAGGTTCAAGATAAGATGAAAGAACTGGATACAAGCATACAGTATCTGAGCGGAGTCGGCCCCAAAAGGGCCGAACTGCTCTCAAGGGAGCTCGGCATCGAGACTCTCTCGGATCTTATACACCTGTATCCGTTCCGCTACATCGACAGGCGGGGAATAACGCGGATCTGCGATATACGCCCGGACTTGGCCTTCGTCCAGATACGGGCTCGGGTGGTCTCCAGAACCCTGTACGGTCAAGGTTCATCGGTGATTCAGCCTGAAGGCCAGATTAATTTCAACTCCTGCAGACGCTTGTCAGTAATCGTAGAAGACGGGAGCGGCAGGATCGAGATGGTGTTCTTCAAGGGGATAAAATGGAACTGGGGCAGGCTCGTCCCGGGCAGCGAGTTCGTCTTTTTCGGCAAACCCCAGAGTTTCGGTGACAGGATCAACATAGTCCACCCGGAAGTTGACGCTCCGCAGGCAGGAGCCCCTTCCCAGTCAGCCCTGACAGGAGTATATCCAAGCACGGAGAAACTCAAGAACGGAGGGGTCACAGGCAAGGTGATGTGCCGTCTTCAGGCTGCAGCACTCGCGCTCTGCCTCCCCGAGTTAGAGGAGACGCTCCCCGACTACATATTGGGAAACAAGAACCTTGTATCGCTGAAATTCGCGCTCTACAACATCCATTTCCCAAAGGACAGCGAGGCTCTGGAACGCGCGACACGCCGGCTCAAGTACGAAGAGTTGTTTCTGCTTCAGCTGTCACTGCTCAAGCAGAAATACGTCCGCTCCAGAGGGGCGGTCGGGCTTATGATGCCAAAAGTGGGGGAAGGCTTCAATTCATGCTATAAATCCCTCCCGTACAGCCTGACAGGAGCGCAGCAGAGAGTCATACGGGAGATTCGCGCGGACCTTACCGGCGGGCGGCAGATGAACCGCCTCCTGCAGGGGGATGTAGGTTCAGGCAAGACACTTGTAGCCGTCTTCAGTTGCCTGCTGGCTGTGGACAACGGCTATCAGGCCTGCATAATGGCTCCGACCGAAGTCCTCGCGCAGCAGCACGCCGCCAACATAACGAAGTATCTCGCCCCTACCGGGGTGAAATCGGCACTGCTCACCGGCAACAGCACGACGAAGGAGCGGAGGGAGATTCATGCCGGGCTTGAAGACGGGAGCATAGGCATCATCGTGGGCACCCACGCCCTGCTTGAAGACAATGTGACATTCAAGAACCTTGGACTTGCAGTAATTGACGAGCAGCACCGCTTCGGGGTAGACCAGAGAGCAAAACTCTGGGCCAAGAACAGCCCTTCGCCGCACATACTGGTGATGACAGCCACCCCTATCCCACGCACTCTGGCGATGACCCTGTATGGCGATCTGGACGTCTCGGTCATAGACGAGCTGCCGCCCGGCCGCAAACCGGTGCAGACCATCTGTATCGGGCAAAACAGGCTCGGCGCGATGTACAAGTTCATAAAGGAGGAGATTGCGGCCGGGCGGCAGGCCTTCATCGTCTACCCGCTCATATTCGAAAGCGAGAAGCTCGATCTCCAGAACCTCCAGAACGGGTACGAGGATATAGTCCGCGCGTTTCCGCTCCCGGACTATAAGGTCGCCATTGTCCATGGACAGCAGAGCGCCGAGGAGAAAAACTTCAACATGAATGCATTCGCCGCAGGCAGGGCGGACATACTGGTGTCCACCACGGTGATAGAAGTCGGTGTCGATGTGCCGAACGCATCGGTGATGGCCATCATGAGCGCGCAGCGTTTCGGTCTGAGCCAGCTCCACCAGCTTCGCGGCAGGGTGGGACGTGGAGCAGAAAAATCCTACTGCATACTCGTAAAGGACAACAAGACATCAAAAGAGGCGCAGCAGAGACTGGAACTCATGTGCTCGACCGAGGACGGATTCGAAATCGCCGAACAGGACATGAAGATGAGAGGCCCCGGCGACCTTGAGGGCACCCAGCAGAGCGGGCTTCCGATAAACCTGTCCATAGCCTCGCTGGCAAAAGACGGCACGATACTCGCAGAAGCACGGTCCGATGCGGAGAAACTGCTTGAAGCAGACCCGACACTTGAAAGCCCGCTGAACGCCCGGCTGGTAAAGGAATTAAAAAAGGGCAGATACGAAATCAAAGATTACAGTAAAATATCATGAAAAAAGCACTTATCGGTTTATTCGTTTTGACTATGGCAATGAGTTGTGCTAAGACGGTCGAAAGCGGCTACATAGGCCCCTCCGACATCAAGGTTGAAGACGGGGTGATGACCCCCGAGACCCTGCTCGCGCTCGGAAGGCTCTCCGACCCGCAGATTTCCCCTGACGGGACCAGGATACTCTACGGCGTGTCCTACACCTCCGTCCCTGACAACCGCAGTTGCCGCAATCTCTTCATCTGCAACGCTGACGGCTCCGGCAAGGTGCAGCTCACCCGCTATGCCTCATCAGTAAGCAACGCAAGATGGTCCAAGGACGGCTCCAGGATCTACTTCATCTTCAAGGGCCAGATATGGCAGGCGCCGCTCAAGGGCACAAAGCTTGGCAAGATGCAGAAACTCAGCGACATTCCTGCAGGGGTCAGCGGATTCAGCGTATCCCCTGACGAGGCCAATGTAATATATGTCAGCAGCATAAAGAACACGGCCCTCCAGCAGCCGTCCGACAACAACCCGGATCTTGACAAGGCGCAGGCCTACGCGACAGAAGACCTGATGTACCGCCACTGGGATCACTGGGTGACAGAAGTGCCGAGAAGCTATGTGGCCCCTTTCGGCGGAGCCCTCATCACGCCGGACAATTCTTTCGACATCCTCGGCACGGAGAAGCTATATGAACTTCCAACGGAGCCTTTCGGAGGCATCGAGCAGCTCGCATGGGCTCCTGACAGCAGACATATCGCCTACTCCTGCCGCAAGAAGACGGGCAAAGAATACGCTTTCAGTACCAACAGCTGCATCTACATCACAGACATCCAGTCCGGCCGGACAATCGATGTCACCACATCCGGAGGATACGACACGGATCCCGCATGGAGCGAAGACGGGAAGCACCTCGCATGGATCTCCATGGCACGCGATGGATACGAAGCTGACCGCCAGAGACTTATGGTATGCGATGTGGAACTCGGGGACAGCGTCGCCCTCGGGGCTGCCGTGGAACTCAGCTCCACTTTCGACCATGATGTCGCAGGCCCGATATGGCACGGAGACGAGATTTTCTTCAACGCCCTCGTATCCGAAGGCATCCAGGGAATCTTCTGCATCGACCTCAGCGGAGATGTGCAGAGGGTGACAGGAGAGGACTGGTGGTTCGACTTCGACTCACCGTTCGCAGTGCTCGAGAGCGACAAGGGCGTGACCCTGCTCGCCTCTTACGCCAGTCTCAAGTTCCCTACCGAACTTGTGGCGGTGGACATCACATCCGCCGGAACTTCATATAGGCAGCTCAGCGATGAGAACGGCCACATAATCAGCCAACTCGATGACATACGTTCAGAAAGCGTGCTCGTGGAGACCGTGGACCACAAGCAGATGCAGTGCTGGATTACCTACCCTCCACACTTCGACAGTTCCAAGGTCTACCCGGCCATCGAAATCGTTCTCGGCGGACCTCAGGGCACCAATTCCCAGGACTGGAGCTACCGCTGGTGCTATCGTCTGATGGCCCAGCAGGGCTATATCGTCATCAGGCCAAACCGCCGCGGCACCACCGCTTTCGGCCAGGCATGGAAAGAGCAGATATCCGGCGACTACCCTGGTCTCAACATGCAGGACTACCTCAGTGCAGGCCGCTATATCAAGAGCAAGCCTTATGTAGGCAAACTCGCATGCGTCGGAGCATCCTACGGCGGATATTCAGCCTACATGCTCGAAGGCATGCATGGTGACCTCTACGACTGCTTCATAGCGCACGCTGGAATCTTCGACGAGAAGGCCCTCTGGTTCACCACCGAAGAGATGTGGTTCGCCAACTGGGACAACGGCGGCCTTACTGAATACGCCTACACCCCTGGGCAGGTCGGTCCGAAAGGCGACGGAATCACCTTCGGCGGCATGCAGCAGGCCGGAGCCCCGTACGCGAGCACAGCCAAAGCACGCAAGCACTACGCCAACGATCCGTCATCCATGGTCACCAAGTGGCACACACCTATCTTGTGCATACATGGGATGATGGATTTCCGCATACCGTACACGCAGGGCATGGCGGCATTCAATGCCGCACAGATGATGGGAGTACCGTCAAAGCTTGTCGTGTTCCCGGAAGAGAACCACTGGATACTTCAGCCACAGAATTCTCTCTACTGGCACAGGGAGTTCTATGGATGGCTTGACAGATGGATGAAATAGCATGAAACTCAAAGAAATAACAGGCGCCATCGAGAAGGTGGCGCCGCTTTCGATACAAGACAACTTCGACAACTCGGGGCTGCAGGTCGGGGTTCCCGAGCAGGAAATAAAATCTGTCCTGATATGCCTTGACGTGACGGAGGAAGTGGTCGCAGAGGCGGAAAGACTCGGATGCCAGCTTATACTCTCCCACCATCCGCTGCTTTTCCATCCGCTCAAAACGGTAAGCAACTCCACGTACCAGCAACGCTGCACTGTCAGGGCAATAAAGGCCGGGATCGCCATATACTCGGCACACACCAGTCTGGACAATGCGCGAGGAGGAGTCAACTACAAGATTGCAGATGTCATAGGGATGGACGGGCTCTCATGGCTCTCGGCGAAAGAGGGCTGTGATGCCGGCTCCGGAGTGATCGGAGATCTGCGGAGTCCCATGACAGACAACGACTTCCTGCTGATGCTCAAGGACAGATTCGGTGTGGCCGCACTCCGCCACTCGGGCACTTCAGGCAAGGAAATAAGTAAAGTGGCCGTCTGCGGCGGGGCCGGGGCATTCCTGCTTTCTGAAGCCATCAGCAAAGGAGCGGACTGCTTCGTCTGCGGAGAATTTCACTATCATGATTATTTCGAAAACTCAGGCGTACTCCTGGCGGAACTCGGCCATTACGAAAGCGAACAGTTTACCCAATCACTCCTGCTTGACATCATGACGGACGCATTCCCGGAGATTCAGGCAAGGATCACAATGACCTGTACAAACCCTATAAATTGCCTTATATGAACAGTAAATACTCCCAAGACAGCATCGTAAGCTGCTACATGTCCGACTGCCACCATCTTCTAAGGCCCGAGTCTTTCCTCGACCTCGCACAGCAGATGGCGGTCAAGGCTGCCCAGGTCCAGAGCTTCAGCGATGATGCGCTCAAGGCACACGACTGCGCATGGATTCTCGCGAGGATGCAGACACGGTTCGAGAGTAAGGTCCGCTTCGATGAGAAAATACATCTTGACACATGGCACCGTGGACTGGACGGACTCTACTTCATCCGCGATTATCAGCTGAAGGATTCCGATGGCCGGGTAGCAGTCAACTCCACCAGTTCATGGATTGTAATGAACCTTGAAAGCCGCAGGATATGCCGGGGAGAAGAGGTGATGTCTCTTATCCCGTCTGAATCACAGAGCAGTGACAAGGCCATCGAATCCCCATGTCCCAAGATCGCGTTCCCCAAAGGGGCAGAACTAAAGGAAATCGGCACCCATCGTGTAAACTGGTCAGATGTGGACTATAACGGGCATGCCAACAACGTCAAATACACCGTATGGGCACTTGACAACCTACCGCAGGATCTTGTCTTCGGACATTTCCTGAAGGAAGTGAGCATCAATTTCAACAAGGAGGCCCGTCAAGGCGACACTGTGACGCTTTTCCACACAGAAAGCGAAGGCAGCCACATAGTCGAGGGCCGGTGCGGAGACCATCAGGTCTTCATCGAAAAACTCGTCTTCGAGCCTTAGGCTTTAAGGGGTCTTATCTTGGCATACTTGAGCAGCAGAAGTTTCTCTCCGTGAAGGTCGAATTTGATATGAGCTTTCATATCAGGGGCCGTCCCGGAGAGATTCAGTATTGTACCGGCACCGAAACGGTTGTGCTCTATTCTCTCTCCTACACGCAGTTGCGTCATGTCAACTCCCTTGAAATCCGGATCAGGCTCAGGCAGGGACGGACGGGACGGGCCTGCCTGGCGGGCAGGGAAAGCCGCTGCTTTCCCGACTGGACGCTCCCGGCGCTCATACATGACACGGGAGGATTTACCATAATCTCCGGGAGAGCTGCTCTGGATGCGGTCCAGCCTGCCACCGGTGAAGCGTGAACCGAAGCCGCCCCACTCATGTCTTACTCCACTGTCATCAAAGTCAGCCTCATCAAGAGGATTCTCGATGTACGAAGGGTCTATCTCCTTGATAAAGCGAGACGGGGAATTGGACTCGTGCTTGCCGTTGCGCATCCTCGTGCCGGCAAATGAAAGAGACAGAGCCTTCCCGGCCCTTGTGACCGCGACATAGAACAGCCTGCGTTCCTCCTCCAGATTCTGTTTGGTCGCGAGCATCGAGAGACTTGGGAAAAGGTTCTCCTCCATGCCGGCCACAAACACATAAGGGAACTCCAAGCCCTTGGCTGAATGCACCGTCATCAGGGCCACTTTATTGTCTTCATCCCCCTCAGAGACATCGACATTGCTCAGAAGTGACACATTCTCAAGAAAATCATCGAGCGTCACGGTGCCGAGCGGCTCGTCAGCCCCTTCCGCCTCCATCTCCCGCTCCTCAATAAAAGAAGACACAGAGTTGAGAAGTTCATCAAGGTTAGACACCCTTGAAAGCCCCTCGATGCTGGTATCCGCCTTATATGAGGCGTACAATCCGCTCTTCTCGGCGATCATGACAGCCAATTCATGTGCATCCGTCGTGCTGACCATTTCCGAGAGACCTTTTATCATGGTGCAGAACGACACCACCTTGGCAACTTTGAGCGCAGCTTCAAACAGCGGAACACCGGCTGCTGCAGCCGCTGACTCGACAAGGCGGAAAGTCGTGTCACCTATGCCTCTTGCCGGCTTGTTGACCACCCTCCTGAAAGACTCGTCATCGGACGGGTTCACCACAAGTTTAAAATATGCCATCATATCCTTGACCTCAGCCCTGTCAAAAAAGGAATTACCGGAATATATCATATAAGGGATATTCCTGCGGCGAAGCTGCTCCTCGAGGACCCTTGACTGAGAGTTGGTTCTGTAAAGGATGGCGAAGTCCTTGTAGCGGCACTGCTCCTGCCGCATTCTGGAGATGATTTCCGACACTATAGACACTGCCTCATCCTGCTCCGTGTAGGCCTTGAGCAGCTTTATCTTGTCTCCCGCTCCCCCGACAGCATAGCATTTCTTCGGGATGCGTCCGTCATTATGCTCAATAAGTGAGTTGGCCGCGTCAACGATGGTCGTAGTTGAACGGTAATTGCGTTCCAACCGGAATATATGGCACTCCGGGTAATCTTTCTTGAAATTGAGGATGTTCTCGATCTTGGCACCGCGGAACGCGTATATGGACTGGCTGTCATCACCGACCACGCAGATGTTGTGATGGAACTGCGCGAGCTTCTTCAAGATCAGGTACTGGGCATAGTTAGTGTCCTGATACTCGTCCACCATGATATAAGAGAACCTATCGGAGATGGCGGCGAGCGCATCTTTGTTGTCTCGCAGAAGATAGTTCATATTCAGCAGGATATCATCAAAGTCCATGACCCCCGCCGTCTTCAGTTTTTTCTGGTAGAGCTCATAGAGATCGCACATGCGCGGCTTGCGACTATGGGAGTCGGAGACCATCAGTTCCGCGTTGTTGCGGTAGCCCTGAACTGTCACAAGGTTGTTTTTGGCCATCGAAATGCGGGAGAGGACATCCTTGGGCTTGTAGATCTTGTCATCCAGCCCGAGTTCCTTTATGCAGGCCTTGACCGCACTGGTGGAATCAGACGTATCGTAGATCGTAAAACGCTCAGGATAGCCCAACGAAGCGGCATACTCCCTGAGAAAACGGACAAAGACGGAATGGAAAGTCCCCATCACCAGCCGCCGTGCAGTATGGAAGCCCACCATGTCGGCAATCCTCGACTTCATCTCCCCGGCCGCCTTCTTGGTAAAGGTCAGCGCGAGGATACGCGAGGCTTCGACACCTGAAGCCAATATGTATGCTATTCTGCTTGTAAGAACCCTTGTCTTGCCGGATCCGGCGCCCGCAACTATGAGCACGGGGCCGTCAACACACTCCACGGCCCTTCTCTGCTCTTCATTCAGTCCCTCCAGGACCGCTTTCACTTTATCCTCCATAACGCCGCGAAATTACGAAAAAAATGAGTAAATTCGCAGCGCATTTGCAAATCATATTAACGTCATACTTAAATGTCACAAACCATCGTTTTGAAAAAGGGTCTGAACATCCCTATTGAGGGTGAAGCGGAACTTCGTGTCTCCAAGGCGATTGCTCCGGGCATTGTGGCGGTCTGCCCGACCGACTTCAAGGGTCTTCTTCCACGGCTTCTGGTCAAGGAGGGGGATCCGGTGCTCTGTGGTTCTCCGGTCATCGCTGACAAGAAGAACCCTGACATCCTCCTCACCTCTCCGGTAAGCGGAAAGGTCAAGGAACTCGTCCGGGGAGACAAGCGCAAACTGCTCGCAGTCCTCATCGAGGCTGACAGCGAGACCCGGTGCGTCGACTTCGGAGTGAAGGACGTCGCGTCTCTGGACGCCGCCGCCACTCGCGAAGCCATCCTGAAGAGCGGCCTCTGGCCGTGGCTCGTCCAGCGTCCTTACGGTATCATAGCCGACCCGGCCTCCAAGCCTAAGGCTATCTTCGTCTCCGCGTTCAACACCGCTCCGCTGGCTGCTGACGCGGAATTCTGTCACGCCGGTGACCTCAAGGCCATCCAGGCCGGAGTAGACGCCCTCGGCAAACTGACCGAGGGAGGAGTACATGTCTCCATTGACGCATCGAAGGAGCACAGCGAATTCTCCAGGCTCAACGGAGTCAAGCTGCACAGTTTCAAGGGGAAGCACCCTGCAGGCAATGTCGGGGTGCAGATAAGCCACATCTCTCCTATACAGAAAGGAGAGACCGTATGGACAATTTCACTTGCGGGTCTCGCCGCCATCGGCAGGCTCTTCACCAAGGGCATCTATGATGTGCATCGCAAGGTGGCCGTCTGCGGCCCTATGGCCATCGAGCCGTCCTACATCGAGACCGTGCCGGGAATGCCTCTCAAGGAACTCGCCCCTTACTACGGCGGCACCCCTGAAGGCATCCGTTTCATCAGCGGCGATGTCCTCTCCGGAGAGAACAAGGGAGAGGGCGGATATCTGAGATTCGCCGACGAGCAGGTGACCCTCATACGCGAGGGATACGAAAAGGAACTCCTCGGCTGGGCCCGCCCTATAAGGCACAAGGAGTTCAGCACCGACCACTGCTATTTCTCATGGCTCACCCCTTGGAGAAAGTACGACATGGACACCAACCTCCACGGAGGCGCGCGCGCGTTCCTCATGAATGATGGATACTACGCCAAAGTGCTGCCGATGGATATCTATCCTATCTACCTCACCAAGGCTTGCCTTGCCGGCGACATCGACAAGATGGAGCAGTTCGGCATCTATGAAGTGCTCCCGGAAGACCTCGCCACATGCGAGTTCATCGACCCGAGCAAGAACAATATCCAGGACATCATATCAAAGGGCATAGACCTTATGCTCAAGGAAATGGCTTAAAGGTATGAACAAGATTTTTGAAAAAGGCGGCAAACTCTATTGGCTGCACTCGACAGTTGACGCTTTTGAGACATTCCTCCATGTGCCGGGGACAGTCACCCTCAAGGGGTCACATGTCCGCGACGCCATCGATCTCAAACGTATACTCATAGTAGTGCTCGTGGCAGCAGCGCCGGCAGCCCTCTTCGGCATGTGGAACGTGGGCTACCAGCACAGTCTCACCATCGGCAATACGGGGATAGACATCCTCGGCAACTTCTGGTACGGATTCCTCAAGGTTCTGCCTCTCTACCTCGTCTCCTACATAGTCGGTCTCGGGATCGAATTCGCATCCAGCCAGATACGCGGAGAGGAAGTCAGTGAAGGTTACCTTGTATCAGGATTTTTCATTCCGCTCATCGTGCCTGTGGACATTCCTCTGTGGATGCTTGCGATAGCCGTGGCTTTCGCTGTCATCTTCGGCAAGGAAGTGTTCGGTGGCACAGGAATGAACATCTGGAACCCGGCTCTTCTCACCCGTGCATTCCTTTTCTTCTCCTATCCTAACTATATGTCCGGCTCCAACTGCTGGATTTCATACAGGCCGGGAGAAAAGCTCGTGGACGGTTTCACCGGAGCGACCCCGCTCGCCCTTGACGGGGCCAGCGCACAGTACGGCACCGGCTTCTGGGATCTGTTCATCGGTACAGTGCCAGGCTCGGTGGGAGAGACTTCAGTGATAGCCATCCTGCTCGGTGCGGCAGTACTGATATGGACAGGTGTTGCAAGCTGGAAGATCATGGCAGGCAGCATCGCAGGTGCCCTGCTCGTTGGCCTAATCGGCGACCTTGCAGGAGTAACCAGCATCCCTTGCTACATGCAGCTGCTCTATGGCGGATTCGCTTTCGGAACAGTATTCATGGCCACGGATCCTGTGACATCAGCACAGACGGAGTGCGGCAAATGGATATACGGACTGCTTGTGGGCGCCCTTTGCGTGATGGTACGCCTGTTCAACCCGGGATATGTGGAGGGCATGATGCTCGCCATCCTGCTCTGCAACACATTTGCACCGCTCATTGATTACATAGTAGTGAACCTGCACACTTCACGCAAGGCTAAAAAACTTAAAGTCGCATAGATATGAATACCAACAGTAATGTCTATACTATAATCTACACGACAGTGATCGTTGTAGTAGTCGCGGCGGTACTCGCGTTTGCGGCGATGACGCTCAAGCCTATGCAGACTGCAAACGTGAAGGCTGACACCATCTCTCAGATCCTGACAGCCGCACAGGTCGGCACCAAGGCCGAATTGTCGGCGATGGGCAACGACGCCGTCCTCACCAAGTATTCTGAGCAGATTGCAGAAGCTTTTGCAGTGAATGCAGCGGGAGACAAGGTCAAGGATCTCGGCATAAACAAAGAGAACATCGAGCTTATCGACAACTTCAAGCCGCAGGATCTTGCCATCAAGACCGGTTCTGACGCGGAACTCCCTGTATATGTCTTCAAGTCCGGGGTGACAGTCATTCCTGTCTACGGAGCCGGCCTTTGGGGCCCTATCTGGGGATACATAGCGCTTCAGCCAGATCATCAGACCATTGCCGGCGCATATTTCGACCACGCGAGCGAAACTCCGGGACTGGGTGCCAAGATCAAGGATGACCCTGAGTTCCAGGCCGAATTCATCGGGAAGAAACTCAACCTTGAAGATCCGGCCAACCCGTTCGACATCGTCAAGGGAGGAGCTCCTGAAGGCGATGACAACGCCGTGGATGCCATCACCGGAGCGACAATGACCTGCAACGGACTCAACAAGGCCATCGATGTATGGGCCGGAGCTTACTCCGGATATCTCAAAAAAGCTACAACAAGTACGGAGGAATAAGTTATGAGCAATCTTAAAGAAACAATCCTCAACCCGATACTCAAGGGGAACCCGATCACCGTCCTGGTGCTCGGAATATGCTCCTCGCTTGCAGTTACGGTGCAGCTCAAGGGAGCCCTCGTGATGGGACTCTCCGTGATGATAGTCACCGGCCTGTCAAGTTTCGTGGTGTCACTCATGCGCAATACCATCCCTAACCGGGTCCGCATCATCGTGCAGCTCGTTGTGGTGGCGCTCATGGTGATCCTCGTGGACCAGTTCCTCAAGGCGTACGCCTACTCTATCGAGAAACAACTGTCCGTCTACTTCGGACTCATCATCACAAACTGTATCGTGATGGGACGCATCGAGGCGTTCGCCCTCGGCAACAAGCCGATCCCGTCCCTGCTTGACGGTCTGGCCAATGGATTCGGCTACGCGCTGATTCTTGTCATCGTGGCTTTCTTCCGCGAACTTCTCGGAAGCGGCACCGTACTCGGATTCCAGGTTCTGCCTGCAGGATATATCGCCAACAATCTCGTAATCCTGCCACCGTTCGCACTCATTCTCCTCGGATGTATCATCTGGATCCAGAGGGCCTGCGACAAGGATCTTCAGGAAAAATAACAGCGACGCTCTATGGAATATATAAGTTTATTCGTCAAGTCAATCTTCATTGACAACATGATATTCTCATACTTCTTGGGTATGTGCTCATACCTGGCGGTATCGAAGAATGTCAAGACAGCCAACGGACTCGGTCTCGCTGTGATCTTCGTACTTCTCTGCACCCTGCCTCTCAACTACCTTCTCAACAGGTATGTCCTGCAGCCGGGGGCACTCAGCTGGCTCGGTCCGCAGTTCGCTGATGTCGATCTGAGCTTCCTGAGCTTCATCCTGTTCATCGCCGTCATCGCGGCGTTCACGCAGCTCGTGGAGATGATCGTGGAGAAGTTCCTTCCGTCACTCTATTCTTCACTCGGTATCTACCTCCCGCTCATCGCCGTGAACTGCGCCATCCTCGGAGGCGCGCTCTTCATGCAGCAGAAGGATTTCGCCAACGTCGGAGAGTCGGCGGTATATGCTCTCGGATCCGGTATCGGCTGGTATCTTGCGATCGTCTGCCTCGCCGCAATCCGCGAGAAGATGGCTTATTGCAATGTGCCGAAGCCTCTCAAGGGCATAGGCATCACGTTCATCACCGTGGGCCTCATGGGTATCGCGTTCATGACCTTTATGGGTATTCAGCTTTAGGAGGACAGAGATATGAGTTCAACAATCATAGCTGCAGTAGCAGTAATCACAATAGTGACCCTCATTCTCGTGGTCGTACTCCTGGTCGTCAAAGACAGGATCACACCTAAGGGCACCGTAAAGATAGACATCAACAACGGCAAGAAGGAACTCAACGTGACCCCGGGCTCATCGCTGATGAGCACTCTGGCCGGAGAGAAGATCCTCCTCCCGTCAGCCTGCGGCGGCAAGGCCAACTGCGGCCAGTGCAAGGTGCAGGTGCTTGAAGGCGGCGGAGAGATCCTCCCTACCGAAGTCGGGTTCTTCAACCGCAAGCAGATCAAGGACGGATGGAGGCTCGGCTGTCAGGTCAAGGTCAAGGAGGATATGAAAATCCAGGTTTCCGAATCTGCACTTTCAGTCAAGAAGCTCGAATGCGAGGTCATCTCCAACAAGAACGTGGCAACCTTCATCAAGGAGTTCACGGTCAAGCTTCCGGAAGGCGAGCACCTGGACTTCAAGAGCGGCGAGTACATCCAGATCGACATCCCTGCCTATCATGTGTATTTCAAGGACATAGATGTAGATCCTATCTACCGCAAGGACTGGGAGAGATTCGGATTCTTCAATCTGGAGTCTGTAAACCCTACCCCTACCGTCAGGGCCTACTCAATGGCCTCCTACCCTGGAGAAAAGGGCATCATAAAGCTCAATGTCCGTATCGCCACCCCACCGTTTGACCGCAGCGTGCCTAAGGAGCAGGGGCCTAAGCTTCTCCCTGTCAACCCGGGAATCGCTTCATCCTATGTCTTCACCCGCAAGCCTGGCGACAAAGTGATGATAAGCGGTCCTTACGGAGAGTTCCTGCTTCCGGACAACGATCCTGACAACATCGAGTACATCTTCGTCGGCGGAGGTGCGGGCATGGCCCCTCTCCGCAGTCACATCATGGAGCTCTTCAAGACCCGCAAGACCAAGCGCAAGGTCAGCTTCTTCTATGGAGCACGTGCACTTGTCGAAGCTTTCTATCTTGAGGATTTCGCCGAACTTGAGAAGGAGTTCCCTAACTTCAAGTTCCATCTGGCACTTGACCGTCCGGATCCGGCAGCCGATGCTGCAGGTGTTCCTTACACGGCAGGCTTTGTGCACAATGTGATGTATGAGACATACCTGAAAGATCACGAGACTCCTGAAGACATCAAGTACTTCATGTGCGGTCCTCCTATGATGGTAGCCTCTGTCAACAAGCTGCTGGACTCTCTCGGAGTACCTCCGGAGAACATCCTCTACGACAACTTCGGCGCATAAGCCGCGTCACATACACTCTACGGCACCCCGGGGCTTTTCTGCTCCGGGGTGTTTTTTTTCTGCCTGGACGTGCAAAGATTTTTTCTTTGCAAAGAAACAGAAAAACATAGAAAATGTTTTTTATGAATCGATTGGAATGCGGATGAGTCGGCATAGATTTGCAGCGTTATGAAAAACTTCTCGCACCAGAAAAGCCGGCAGTCCTTTCCTGACCGGTTTCAGAGACAAGGCAGTCTGCCGGACCGCCGGTCATTCATGATCATCGTTTATAGCTTGCTTGTACTCCTGCCGGCTTTTTTGGTATTATCCTGTGACAAGACAGGGCCCGCTGACCCATCCGGAGGGACAGACCCAGTGCAGGTCAAAGACTCAGTTGTATTTGTCCTGAACTTCGGGGATGTGGAGAAAACCGTAAAAAATCTCGACATATTCATATATGACGCGGAAGGAGTGCAGCCCCTTGAAAAGCACATCAACCGTAAGGACATGCCGCCGACGCTGGAGATCAAGCTCAGCACGGGGGACAAGATTGTGGCCGCCGTGGCCAACAGTCCGAAAAAGTTCAAGACTTCCTCCATGTCAAGGCAGTCCGCCCTGACGCAGGTCAGTTTCGAGTTCAAGGAAGACAGCGGTGACGCACCCATAATGAGCGCGTCCGCAAGGACGTCAGGAGAGGATGTCTCGCTGGATCTGAAGCCGATGCTGTGCGAAGTAGTCCTCAAATCCATCAGCAATACAATGGAAGACTATGAGCTGCTGGAATCACCGAGAATCAGGTTGAGAGGCATCAATGCCAGGGCGGCATTCTTCTCGGAGGAGGAATATCTCCCGACTGAGACCATAGACAAAGGAGAATGGACATCTCTGCCCTATGATGTCGGCTACTATCCGCAGGAAACATCCATCCGGCTCCTGTGCTACCCCAACCAGACCCCCGAAAGCAACATCGGACAGGACAGGACAAGCCTCGAACTTGAATGTACTATAAAGGGCAAAAAATGCAGTTTTCTAGTTGATCTCCCTCCATTCGGAAGGGCATCCGAGACCGTGGTCAGCATAAGCGTCGACGGGCCAGGAAGTTTCAGTTATGACATCAACGCGCCTTCTTCCTCCGACATTTCCGCAGAGAATACAAGACCAGTCTCCAGAAGGACTGCATACGCGAAGAAGAGAGGAGAGCATCAACATATCCGCGGCCATACAGCCGGACAGCATCTTCCTTGATCACGGAGCGTACCTGCGGACTGACAGAATCGAGAATCCGCCCGAGCTGCCACCCGGCAGCTCCGTTATGCCTCGTGAAAGCGGCCTTCTTGACAAAAGGCACTCCTTTATGGTAGACGGACAACACACGGTCATATATGCCCTTCCCTCCCACGCTGTAAAGGCCCCTGTAAAGTATTTCCTTAGAGCGAAGCAACTCACAGAAGCCGGTCTCGTATAGCAGGCATACATCCTCTTTGCGGGCCTGCCTGCCGACCGAGCGGATAAAAGAAGCGAACCATGAGGAAAGAAAGACCCTGCCGGACATGCCGACAAACCACGACTGAAGATGAGGCAGGCGCACATCGGGGTGTATCACCATGGAAAAAGCCGGCACAGAAAGCGATTCCATAGCCTCAATGACAGGCATGATGTCTTTCAGAGGGCCGTAGACGGAATCATTGACCATATAGCAGAAGTCATAGGAGTCCAGTGCCAGATTCGTCTCCGCCCAGATATAGCAGCGTTTGTAGGAGCCGAAATCATACTCTTCATGTCTTTTCGCCTCACAATGCAGGACGAGCCCCGACAACTTGGAAAGTTCAGCCTCCGGACAGTCCGAATCCATGACAAGCACGACATCTCCGCAGGCTGAGAGCTTACGGACATACCACACGAGTGCGTCCGAGACCGCACCCCGCGGGTCGTAAGCGGCAAAAAGGAAAAGTCTCTTAGAAGTTGTTTTGAATTTATTTGTCATAAATTTTATGCGGATTTTTCTGCCAGAGTTTTTTCTGGATTTTGAGAAAGATAGTAGAACTATCTGACCGAAAAAGCCAGGGAAAACCATGGCGAAAAAGCAAGTAAAAGAATTTTCAACATAAACCAAAACAACTTCTAAGGCCCTGTCATCGATACATCTCCATCATTACGTCCGCGAAACTCCCCGGAACAGGGTGCTGTGCGGACACCGACTTATATTCTGTCTTCTGGAACAGGGCGCCGGAAGCCAATCTGTCAAACACCTCTCGGTCGAAAGGCTTGTCCCGGTTGTCAAACCACAGCAGATGCGTGGCATCCTGACTTATCTTAGGCATGGCCGAGAAAAGCTCCGTCGCTCTTGGGTTGCGGCTTATCACCCTCCAGAAGAGCAGCTGGTGCACAAAATAGTCCACAGCGCTGTCCTCATGCTTCCAGTACTCCAATATGGCCTCCCTCCACGCCCCGAGGATGTAATTGCCCCTGCGCGAGCGGAAGAAGCAGTTCTGCACGAAAGCGTATGAACCGCTCACATAGTTCCCGCCCATATAGATGAAGAAATCCTCATCCAGCAGCCACTTCGGGAAATCCCGCGTGACGAAATCCGTCGCGTCAAGCCATATCCCGCCGTATCTGTAGAGAAGTTCCACCCGGCAGATGTCCGAGAAATGGGCGCGGTTGATACGGCCCGCCTTGTATTTCCGGACAATATATTCCGGCAAGCCAAGTCCGCTGAGCAATTGCGCCTCGTCAAGTATGACAAGTTCCTGACTGCAATTGGCACGCACGCTCCTCCAGCACGCCCTGACAATCTCCGGAGCCTTTTCTTCCCCCTGAAGCCATATACTGTAGATCTTCTCATGCAGCCCCGAAGCAGAAGCCGGCAACGGCAGGTTGACAGGAGAATCAGGGACATATCGGTCAAGATAGCGTCCCGCTGCCTGACGTGTCACTTCCCCGCGGATCTGCCGCCGGAGCATGCGCGGACGCCACATCCAATTGAGGACATGCCCCCGGAGGATAACCTCCGCCTGCACAAATATGCGTTCAAGACTGATCATACCACTGCGCTGAAACGTTCCGGAATCTTCACTATCACGACAGCCTCGAACATCGAAGGCTTGTTCCACGCAAAAGGAGGACGGAAAAAGTTCTGGATCTTCCTGGCCAATGCCACGCTGCGCTCCCAATCATGCGGACGCATGCCGCTGACCTGATATATGGTGCGGGCACGCTTGTGCAGATGCCTGGTCCAGCCTGCTTCCGCAAGCGAACGATCCCCCATCTTGGCTTCAATGCGCTTAAGATCCACGCAGCCGAAGTGGAAGAGGTAGAGATCCTTTCTTATATGGAAATTTCCTTTGCGGGTACGATGAAATCCGGATCCCCAGCAGACAGGACGCAGGAGCACGCTGGCCTTGCTGTACCTTGTGGAGAGGCGGGCATAATGCCGCTGGGCAAGGAAAGGCCGGGATGGGTCGATCTCGCTCTCCTCGCCAAGTTTCTGCCCCACATCCACCCCCAAACCTGAAATGGACGGGCAGTTGCCGTAAGGTTTGAGAGACGAGAGAAATTCCGGGAGAGTGATGCCGAGACGTGGATCCACCACTAGGAACTCGTCCACATCTGTTCCGATCACCATGTCATATTTTCCGAACAGTTCCGCCGCCCTCTGCGAGAGGAAATCAATCCTGCCCCTGTCCGCCTCCCGGACATTGCCTTCTATATGGTTTACAGCCATAGTATTGACCCCGTCACAAAAATCGGGAATCCTCTGGTCCAGCCCGTCAAAAAAGACATACAAGTTACTCTTTCCGAGCTGTGAGCCATAGTATTCCACCCATTTGCGCAGGAAGAACTCATCGTTCCTCACCATGGTCAGTGCCGCAATCCTTTTCATATATATCTGGCTGTAAAGGTATCCGCATTCTTCAAATCTTCAGGCGTGCCCTCGAAGACAACCTGTCCACCCCTGTCCCCGGCATCCGGCCCGAGGTCGATCACCCAGTCCGCTGCGCGGATCACGTCAGGGTTATGCTCCACCACGACAAGCGAATGTCCTGCTTCAAGCAGTGCATCGAAAGCCTTTAGAAGTATCTCGACATCGTAGAAATGCAGGCCCGTGGTGGGTTCATCGAAGATGAACATGATCTTGTCTTTGCGCGGACCGCCCTTGGCAAGGGACAGGAAGTAGGCCAGTTTGATACGCTGGCTCTCTCCGCCGGAGAGAGTGGAGCTGCTCTGGCCAAGCTTGATGTACCCCAGACCGACATCCTGCAAAGGCTTCAGTTTGGCCGCCGCAGTTCGGGCGGAATCCTCAGTCCCTGCGGCGAAGAACTCTACAGCCTCGTCGACGCTCATGTTGAGAATGTCATCGACATTCTTGCCCCTGTAGCGCACCTCAAGCACCTCCGGCTTGAACCGCTTGCCGCCGCAGGATTCGCATACCATCTCCACATCCGCCATGAACTGCATCTCTATCCTCACCACTCCCTCGCCCTGGCACTCCGGGCAGCGCCCGCCGTCCGTGTTGAACGAGAAGTAATTCGGTCCGAAACCGTTGATCTTGGCATACTGCTGTTCGGAGAGGAGTTTACGGATGTCGTCGTAGGCCTTCAGGTATGTCACGGCATTTGAGCGAGAACTGCGCCCGATGGGGTTCTGGTCCACATACTCTACCCTGGATATCCTGTCCAGATTGCCTCCGAGGCTGCGGAACGCTCCCGGGCGCTCTCCCCCGTTGTCGAAATGACGGCACAGGGCCGGATAGAGGATGTCCCCCACAAGGGATGATTTGCCGGAACCGGAAACCCCGGTGACAACCGTAAGCGTCCCCAAGGGGAAGCGGACATTTATGTCTTTGAGGTTGTGCTCCATCGCCCCGTTGACACTCACATAATACTGCCACGGGCGTCTTTCACGCATGTAGCGCCCCCTCTTGCCGCACAGATACTGCAAGGTCAAGGACTTGCCGATGTCGGGAGCAGAAGGTTTCTTTTTAAGGTCACCCATAAAGACCACCTCTCCGCCTGCACTGCCCGCCATCGGCCCCATATCGATCAGCAGGTCGGCTGAACGCATGATCTCCTCATCGTGCTCCACCACAATCACCGTGTTGCCTATGTCACGGAGCCGCTTCAGGACATTGATGAGCATGTCCGTATCACGCGGATGAAGTCCGATGCTCGGCTCGTCAAGGATATACATGGAACCCACAAGGCTCGACCCGAGCGCGGTCACAAGATTGACCCTCTGGCTCTCACCGCCCGAGAGGGTGTTGCACGCGCGATCCAGAGTCAGATATGAAAGTCCCACATCACGTACACACTTAAGCCGTGAGACTATCTCCGAAAGCGGCTCGCTCACGACAGCCCTTTCAGAATCACTCAACTTGAGACCATCAAAAAAGGCAAGAGCCTCGTCTATATTGAGAGACAGAACCTCGGCGATGTTCTTCCCGCCGACCTTGACCCATAGGGCCTCCTTGCGCAGACGGGTACCCCCGCACGCCTGACAGGTAGCCCTGCCGCTGAAGCGGCTGAGCATGTACTTGTACTGTATCTTGTATTTCTGGGTCTCCACCCATTCGAAAAATTCGTTTATGCCGACGAGAGAATTGTCATCCCCGGGAACGGAACGGGAATTCCATATCGTGTCCCTGACTTTCTTGGAAAGGTTGCAGTAAGGCTCGAAGACCGGTATGCCGTAACGGTCCGCAAGCTTTATCATGTGATCCTTGAACCAGCCCATCTTCTCGCCTCGCCAGCAGGCTATGGCTCCGTCATAGATGCTCAAAGACTTGTCCGGCACCACGAGATCTTCGCTTATGCCTATTATCTTCCCGAGCCCGCCACAGACGGGACATGCCCCGAGGGGAGAGTTGAAACTGAACAGGTAATCATCAGGCTCACGGAACACGATACCGTCAAGTTCAAGGCGGTTGCAGAACTCACGTGTCACCCCACCCTCAACGGCCACGCTCATCCTGCCTGAACCGCGCTCAAAAGCATCTGATACGGAAGCAAGCAGCCGCGTGCGAAGATCAGCATCATCGCCTGAGGTGACTCTGGCCCTGTCCACAAGAAGAAATGCATTTTGCGGATATGCCCCGTCAGATTTGAGGACATCATCGATCTTCTGCGGCTTGCCGTCGGCATACAGCCTGCTGTAGCCGTCTTCCTTGAGCTGGAGCATCAGTTCAACTTTATCCTCCCTGCCACGCCAGCCTATGTCCGAAAGAATATAGCAGGTGCTCCCGGGCTGCGAGAATATGAAATCAAGCACATCGGAGACGGAGTCCCTGCGGACTTCCCTGCCGGAAACCGGGGAGAACGTGTGGCCCGCCCGGGCGAATACCAGCCTGAGATAGTCATAGATCTCCGTAGTGGTGGCCACGGTCGAGCGCGGATTGCGCGTAGCGACTTTCTGCTCTATGCATATCGCCGGCGGGATCCCGTCTATCAGATCCACATCCGGCTTGCTCATCCTCCCGAGGAACTGCCGCGCGTATGACGAAAGGCTCTCGGAGAAACGCCTCTGCCCCTCGGCAAACAGCGTGTCGAAGACAAGGGAAGACTTGCCGGAACCGGAAACCCCGGTGACCACTACAAGTCTTCCCCTTGGAATCTCAAGGGTCAGGTCTTTCAGATTGTTCTCCCTGGCCCCTTTGATGATTATATTACTTTCCACTTGATTTTTCCTCGCTCTCTTCTATCTCTTTCTCTTCCTTTTTGAAACGGGCGATCCAATCACGACCCCAGAGCACCCATACGGCAGCGCAGGCCGCTCCCAGGAAGATGCAGGCCACAAGGGTCATCATCTTGGACGGTTTGCTTGCCTTGAGCGGCAGGGTCGGGGGGTTGAGAACGGCGAACACCGGGGTCTCCATCTGGACCTTGGCCCTCGCCACCTGAAGCTGCTGGGCGGCGGAGTTGTAGATCTGATAAGAGAGGTCCATTTCGTTCTTGAGGCGCTCCTGCTCGGTCTTCACGCTCTGGCGGACAAGCATCTGGTTGGAGTCCACATAGCGGGCATATTTCTGCTGTGCGCTGAAATAGTCCGACTTGGCTTCGGCGTATATCTTCTCGTAATACTCCACATCCTTACGGGACTTGCTGGTACGGTACTCCGTGATATAAGACTGGAGCCTGTCAATGATGACTTCGGAGAGTTTCAGAGCGACACGCGGATTCTGGGCCGTCTCGGTGATCGTGATGACCTGGGTCTTCTTGTCCACGACCACGGAGAAATTCTCCTTGATGGCCTTGGCTATTCCTGCCTGCTCAGGGGTAAGGGCCAGAGGATTGATGGACTCGTACCCTTCTATCTTCTCCGGTTTCTCGCGGAAAAGCCCCATCCCCCAGCTGATGGCTTTCATCGGAGCTTTGGCGACATAACCCCACCACGGGGCACGGGTGTACTCCTTGTAGAATCCGTAGACATCCGTGCGGATGGTGTCCTTCTTGTGCATGAACTCCACCGGCACGGAGAAAAGGTCTATCACGAAAGGGGTCGATGACACGATTTCCGGATAGAGGTCCGGGGAAACGGCATCGGAGGTGGACATGCTGCCCAGGTTGATCCCGGCCATGCTGGCAAGCGAAGAGAGTCCCCCACTGCGCTTGTCAACTACCTCAGGAGCAAGTTTTGATGTCACCGTGTACTCTTTCGGTATGCTGAATCCGATGACCAGCCCCGCAACGGCGGCGACACCGCACCACTTAAGTATGAATTTCCACTCCTTGAGGAGCTTATGGAGCAGTTCCATGATGTCAATCTCATCGTACTGCTCTTCTGTCTGATATTTCTGCTCTTCCATTGCTTATTGTGCTTAAAGGACTCTGAACAGGATGGAAACGAGTGAAGCGAGCGATGTGGCTGCGCTGCTCATGGCGATTATGTCAGCAGACGAAGTGGCTTTCCTCTCGTCCTTGGCCGGAACGATGATGGTGCAGCCCGGCTCTATCTTGAGATGGTTGAGTTTCGACTGCGCCGCCATGCCGTTCATATAGACCACATAGACCTTGGACTTCTTGGCTTTGGTGCTGTATCCGCCGGCGGCGTTGATATAATGGCGCAGAGTCCTGTTCTTCTCATAGAGGACAGCATTAGGGTACATGACCTCTCCGACTATGCGCACGGTGTTGACGAATTCCGGGATGACGATCCTGTCTCCCGCCTGAAGCTGGATATCGTATTCGGATCCCGGGTGCTGCATGGCCTTGTCGAGGCTGATTGCCACATTGTAGTCGGAGACGATGTCAAGCTTTTCAGCGTTGATGGAATCACGCTTGGTGGAGTTCTTCTCCGCGAGGCTGCGGAGCGCCTCCCTGTTCTCTCCGGCGGTAATGCTGTTGTTGCGGCGGATGAGCATGGCTCCCTTGAGGTATGCGCTTGTTGTGAATCCGCCCGCGCGTGAGATCACTTCAGAGAGACGATCTTTACGGTTGAGCAGCACGTATTGCCCCGGGAATGTGACCTCTCCCTCAACAGTCACGAACTGCTGGCTGCGGTAGCCCGGACTGCGGCGGACAGACACGATGTCGTAAGGCTCAAGGATGAACTTGTCACCCCCGTCCATGGCAAGCCCGTCCACAATCCCGAATGAGAATGTCTGGCCCAGAGTGTCCGAAGCCTCGGTGCTGCTCGGGTTCACGATGCGCCTTGCCACATCAACTCTCGCCGTCGAAGCTCCCTCAAGAAGGCCTCCGGCCCTCAGGATGAGATCCTCCACGGTGGTGTTGTCAGAGAACGGGAACACTCCCGGGCGGGCCACCATTCCGTTGATGGTCAAGGTGCCGCGATCCTCAAGTTCGTTGATGCTGGAGACGATGAGCACGTCGTTCTTTTTCAAGAGCACATCCTCGCCTCCCGTGAGAACGGCCCCGAGGTTGACGGAAACGGTCTCAAGGTTGAGATCCTCCTTCTCGCGCAGGAGCACTGCCCTGCCGAGGAACGCGTCTTCCATCGGGCCGCCGGCCTTCTCCACGAGCTGGCGCACTGTGGCGATCTCCCCGCCGAGCTGGTACATACCCGGACGGAAAACATAACCGCGCACTTCAACCCTGTTGGAGAAACGGTCAAGGCTTGAGCTGACCGTCACGACATCCCCGTCAGCCATCTTGTATGAAGAATAGTCTTTTGAGGATACTGTATAGATTTCCTTCTCCTCGCCGGTCACCCTTACCACACGGACATCCTCCCTGTAGGCATCACCGGCAAAGCCGCCGGCATATCCGAGGATCGTCTCAAGGGTCTCGCCGTCCTTCATCTCATATCGCATAGGGCGTTTGACATCTCCCTTGACATCGATGAGGCCCACATAAGGAGGCACTATCACTATATCGTCCTCCTCGAGCCTTATGTCAGAGTCGGACTTGCCGTCGAAAAGATAGCCGTAGACATCGACCGTGGCCACCTGCTTCCCTGCACGCACAACCTTGATCGCACGCATGGAGCCTGTACCTGCCACACCGCCTGCACGGTAGAGTGCGGTGAACACCGTGGAGAATGAGGACAGCCTGTAGGTGCCCGGAACGGCGACCTCACCCATCACATTGACCTTGATAGTACGGATCTGACCGAGGGTGATGCTGACAGATGAGTTCGGGTTGTCACCGCCGATGCCGCCGTACTTGGATGCGAGCATCTTGCGTATCTTCTCGCCGGCCTCCTTGATGGTCAGTCCGTTGAGATAGACCGGGCCTATCTGGCTGATATATATGCGTCCTTCCGGGGAGACAGTCTTGGTTATGGAATCTTCGTTGTCACCCCAGATCTCGATGAGAAGCTGGTCTCCAGGGCCGAGCTTGTAGTTTTCCGGAGTGGCGGCGTTCTCGTTAGGTTCGAATGTGAGACGGCGCGAATTGAAGATGTCATGTCCGAAAATCTTCGCCTCCGCAGACTGGGAGGAAGCGCCGAATGTGTCATCCACCACATCCTCAAGCTCATCGTCAGCTCCGTTCAGCATGTCGCTGCTGACGTTCCTCCCGACCGCCTTGCCGTCAAGGGCCTTGCTGGTCACGGAAGTGCTGCCGGATGTGGATTCGTACTTGGCCTTGATGCGCTCGGCCTGTTCTTTTGTGACGCCCTTGGCCAGCAGCTCCTTCCCTATCTGGGATTCGCTCTTGCCGGCCGCGACACCGTTTTTGACATAATCAACCACCTGACTGTCAGTCATCTGGGCATTGAGCCCCATAGAGAACAGACATAGCAGAGCAGTCGTCAGAAGTAAAAGTCTTTTCATTGCACTGTATAGCTAAAGTATGCAAAATTACGTCTTTTATATGTATTGAGCAAGATTCCGGCTGCAAATGAACCTTTTTTGACCGGGAAACGGTGTCGCGGCCAACTTTTTTTGATTTTTTTCGCTTGGGTGCTTGCAGATTCAGAAATTGTCCCTATCTTTGCATCCGCTTTCAGGAATAAGCAACCAGCCTGGTGCGGTAGTTCAGCTGGTTAGAATGCCGGCCTGTCACGCCGGAGGTCGAGGGTTCGAGTCCCTTCCGCACCGCTCAAGCAGCCTCTCACGATTGTGAGGGGCTGCTTTTGTTTTCGGTCATCGGGGGCCACCTTGTTTCCTCGGGGCTGCTTTGTTTTCGGTCTTCGTGGACTGCGGCGGGGTGGATCTTGTTTTCTGCTTGCCGCGCGGCTTCTTTCTCGCAGGCAGGGGTGTTTTTCGCACTTTTCTCCCCTACCTTCCACGGGCACAGCACCCATATTGCGTTCTGCGGCATCCCGTTCCATCTGCGGCATCCACGCTCCATAGGTTGGGGTGTTTACGGCTGTTTTTACCCCTACCTTCCGGAAGCACCTCTCATATACCGCGTTCTACGGCATCCCCTCCCCACAGGTTGGGGTATTTTTCGCCATTTTCTCCCCTACTTTGGCTCGGCGACAAGCCCTGCACATCAGAGTGCGGCGCTTCGGCTAATGTGCATCCGGTACGGCAAAGCCGGGGTTTCCCGTACGGAACGGCTATGTATATAGCGCATAGGATGAACTTTATATGGCATTCATTTTGTGGCCTATACACATCCTCATTATGCAAAAAAGATTAAATTTGCAAAATAGTAACTATCCGGACATGTCTGCAACCGATGTCGAATGATGTGAGTATGCGGAGCGTCAGGAGAATCAAAAACTGAAGAATATTATCAATGAAAAAGTACATCAGAGTCATGCTAGGCCATGGCAATATGTATGCAAAAAAGTGCCGCAAAGAAGGGTTCATTGGTGCTAGTTTCGAAATCAACATGGATCTTTCTGATTCCCTGTATGAAAATTGGAGGGATTTCAACAAGAAATTCATCCCAATATGGATGAAGAATGTCCCCGGCAAATCCACGACATCCGCTGGGCTGGCATGTGGTGCTCTATGGACAATTATTAAAGGCTTAAAAATTGGAGACGTCGTCCTATGCCCATCTGGAGAGGGATATTATTATGTCGGAATAATTGACAGCGGCTATTATTATCTGCCCAATGAGGTATTGCCTCACCGCCGGAAAGTTGTATGGATGGACAAAGTCATAGACCGCAAGGGCATGTCTAAGGAACTAAGGAACTCATCAGGCTCTATCGGCACATGTTGCGACTTGACAAAATATGCTCCAGAAATTGAGAAGTTATTGAACGAAGCCGCACAAATCGCTCCAGTTTCTCCTAAAAGCAACAAGCAAACAGAATCAGCCAAATCCTTTGATGAGCGTTCGCTGCACAAACTGTTTTGCAGCTCCCTTCGCAACAGAAACATTTATGCCAAAACTATCTACCACGAGAAATCGTCAAACAAAGCCGACAGCGCACAAAAATGGATTCATCCGGATATAGTGGGTGCTCATTTTGAGGATTTCAAGAACGATGCAACGTTAGCACTATTAAAAGCCACGGAGCCAAAACAGTCGATACATATCTACTCTTATGAACTTAAACGCAGGATAGAAACAGACTCACAACTCAAACAGTACTATTTTCAGGCTCTGTCAAATAGCAGTTGGGCGAACTTCGGATATCTTGTCGCATTTGAAATCAACGAGGATCTGGAAGAAGAAATGGCGCGCTTGAATAATGCTTTCGGTATAGGGATCATCTTGATGCAGACCACTGATTCAAAGATCCTTTATCCAGCAAGAGAGAACGCACTGGATTACAACACCATCGAGAAACTCAATAATTTGAATCCCGATTTCTGCGAGTTCATAAAGAAGCTTTCAAAAGTAATGAACGCATCCAAGGACTATACGGCGGATGCAAGGAATTCCTTTGAAAAGATCTGCGATAAGGTATTTGAGTCAGACGAGGATCTGGAGTCCTATTGCAAAGCGCACAATATTCCATTCTGACAGAGCAAGCAAAGGGCTCTACCTAATCGTATACTGCTTTGTTGCTCTCTGACTCAAATATGGCATTATTAGTTTCCAGAGCTGTAGATTTAGTCCCCTAAGAATATTTTCGTTAAATTTGCGTATCAATATTGGAAGTGAATATGAAGTTCAGTACTGAAAATAAAAACATTGAGTACAAGGCTATTCAAAAGATACATGAAGGGGATAAAGGATTCAAGGAATTGGCGCGAGAATGCGTTGCATTTGCCAATGCTCAAGGAGGTCAGATCTACATCGGCATAGAGAACAAGACATTGACGGTCGGCCCGAATCAGGTCATAACAACTCAGGAACAGAATGATGCCGTCAGTCGGATTCGCAGCCTGTGTTTCAGTGTTGCAATCACATCATCAGACATTCTTTCAGACGAAAGCGGCAGTCAGTATTTCATAATAACCGTGTTTCCAAGTACAAAAACCATCGCGTCCACATCGGACGGGAAACTTTTTGTCCGCATTGTTGACAAGTGCGAACCTGTAAGGACTGAGGACATACAGCGCCTTGCCGAGGAAAAAGGTGCTTATCAATGGGAGATCAACAGCACCAAATATTTGTGGCGTGACGGCACTGTCCCTTCAAATATGCGGAGATTCGCTGACGAGATACGCAAGTCACCCCGTGTAAAAGAGCACATCAAACAGCTAGACGACATCGAAATAGCAGAGAATTACCATTTGATTGACGGTGAGAAGTTGACAAATCTCGGCGTTCTGTGGATCGGAACACCCAAACAGAGAGCCGGCATATGTTATCCTCTCACTGTTCAATATATCGTTTACAATGCCCTAGAAGAAAAAGTCCGTAAGGAAGAGTGGCACGACTTGACATTGAATCCCAAAGAACTTCTCCTTGACATCGAACAGAAGGCCGTTGAACTCACATACTGTTACGAATTCCCCAACGGATTGTTTAGAAAACAGATCCGACACTACAACCCGAAACTCCTGCGCGAACTACTAGTGAACGCCTTCGCCCACAAGAGTTTTACAATCTCAAATGACATACTGATTCAGGCTTATCCAGACAGATTGGAGATATCAAATCCCGGCGGTCTACCTTTGGGAATATCCAAGGATAATATCCTTCATACCAAGCACCGCCGCAATCCCAATATGATTGAGATCATGAATGCCCTTGAGTTGATGGAAGGAGAAGGCTCCGGCTACGATCTGATATATGAGTTAAACGCAAAAGAGGCAAAGCTTCCTCCCGAGATTGATTCATCTTACAACGAATTCAAAGTTGTCCAGAGAGCTGAAATCATTGACGTTGACCTGCTCCCGCTTCTCGACTACGTTATGCAGAATTACCAGTTGTCACAGAAGTCCTTCATAGCATTCGGAATCATCGCCAGAGAAAGAAAGATTCTTTCGACCCAGCTCACCAAGCAGCTCCAGCTTACTGGTGACGACAGATTAAGAAGTTATGTCGACAAGATTCTTGAAAGCTGTCTGATTTTAAAAAATGGCACTAAGAAATCCACGCAGTTTCAGGTCAATCCGCAACTGATCAGCAACGCCAAAGCCAATATAAAGACTTCTTTGAAAACAATAGAGCCCCACGTACTCAAAGCACTTGTCAAGGAAGATCTGAGGAAACATTCAGGATCAAAAATATCGGAAATATCTTCACGCATTCCAGATGTCGGAGTACAGGAAATACGAAAATTGGTCTATTCCATGGTAGATGTTGAGCTTCGGACAGAGGGAGCACGAACTAATAGACGCTATTTTCTTAAAGATGGCATAAAATAAAAGATTCGGAAAAGAACATAAAGAAAGGGAAAGAAGCAATTGATTATTTATCAATCATTTGTTCCTTTCCCTTTCCTTTTTTCAACTTAATGTCTGAGAAAAAGAAGAATCCTCAATTGTAGGCAACTAGATATTCCGGCGGATAGTCGGCCACCGATTCCGGTGATACTCGGCCACCCGGGTTTGAGTTGCTGACCGACCATGGGCCGGAATATGTATCAAGAAAAGCCGAAACTGAAGAAAACACCTATGAAACATGAAGGGTTAAGTTCCGACTTGGATGATTAGTCGTGTTCGCAGAGTTTTCTTTTTTCATTTGCATTTAAGAAATTTTGCTTACATTTGTACAAGAAAAAGTCCTACTCCTATGCGAAGGCTCTAGTTCCACTTGAGCGGTTCATGTAGCATAAGCGGGGCTTTTTTCTATTTTACGAATTCGCTGGCAAGGAACGACCAATGACGGTACGGATGTTTCCAGAAGTCCACAGGACCCGTCGCCGGAGTGTCACAGTATATCTGGAAATTCTCGTAGCCTTTCAGCGCACGGATGTGGCCAAGTATATGGAAAAACAGTTTCTCCTTTGCTATGGTTCTTTTCCCACGCTCCGTCTGTCCTTTAGGGAGTTCTTCGTTATGCTTGTTGAGTTTAAATGCCATTGAACCTAGAATAATGTCCATACACTGCTGGATTGAATGTTTTCCTGATACGATTTCGGCGATGTCGTCCATTCTGATTTTGATGCCGGCTTTGCGGAATTGCCAGAATTTCTGAAGAGAATGAATGTGGGATTTGAAGGCGTCACGCTGTTCCAGAGGGTAAGGAATTTCATCGAAATATATCCTCAAGAATACCTTATCTCCGTCTTCCTTATCTCGGTGGCAAAGGCCGAATGCATTTTTCACGAACTGATAGTAAAGCAGCGAGTATCGGTTGTCTATCTTGTCTCTGGAAAGGTCTGAGGGGCTCTTCTCGGTGTCACGGAACATTATGCGGACTTTCACCTTGCCCTGCTCGATGAATGAGAAGAACAGGTCAATCATCTCCATATACTTCTGGAGATAGTTTTCGGTCACTTTCACCCACTTTATCTCATTCTTCAGGTTCAGTTCGGCCTTCTTCTCTTCAAGCGCTGCCTTTACTTCCTCGAAATGAGCACTCTTCACCAAAGCTCCACCGAAGAAATCCGAGTAGTATTTTCCTTTACCAAGCGACTCGTCGCAATAAATGAAGTATTCCATAGCATTTTTATATACCATTCAAATGTACACATAATTTTTCGATGAACGGCCAGGCGGAAAATCCTATTTGGTACGGAAAAAGGGCATCTGCCGTACGAAACCACCCCGAACAACAAAACGGTACGGCAAAGCCGGGGTTTCCCGTACGGAACGGCCTCGCAGTGGCCTCGCGTACAGCAGAAGTCCGTTTTCTGCACGAAACAACTCCGAAGAGGCCTCGCGTACAGCAGAAGGCCGTTTTCTGCACGGAATCGACTTCGTGCGCACAGGATCAGCAGCGTGCGCACGGGACAGAGAGGACAGGAACGGGAGGGCGCGGGGACACCGCCACACTACCGCTCGTATACTGCCTTGTTGTTCTCGGACTCCCAGATCTCGACCTTGTAGCAGTTGGGGGTCTGGTCGCACATCCACTTGGCGAGATTCTCGGCGGTGGGTGAGAAAGGCAGGACCTCGTTGAGGTTCTTGTGGTCTATCTTCTCCATTATGTTGCGCTTGATCAGGGTGAAGTCGGTGACCATCCCGTCCTCATCCAGAGTCTCGGACTTGCAGTGGACTATCACTATCCAGTTGTGCCCGTGGAGAGCCTCGCACTTGCTTCCCCTGTCCGTCGTCACATAATGTGCAGCGGACACTTCAAATCTTTTGCTCACGTAATACATGGAGGCAAATTTAAGCCTTTTTTACTCGTCAGCAAGTATCTCAAGTCCGAGGTCATCTATGAGGTTCTCTATCTCAGCGGAACTCTCTATCCAGTTTTTGATTTCTTTTGACATAACTTCTTTCGTTTTGTTGATGCAAAGTTACGCCCCCGTTTTGTCAACTTTTGACAATGATCAAAAAGTCACAAAAAATATTCAGACAACTCCTTACGCACGTACTCTCGCATATACTCCACCAGCTCCGGTGACTCGAAAGGCTGCACCTCGCCGCCAAGCCCCGCACAGAAGCGGCATACCCCGGCATAGTTGTAGACCTCCACATCCAGCAGCCACGTCTCCCCTCCTTTCCATGCCGGCGGCAGAGCCGGAGCATCGCCCGTGAAAGGCGAGAGGAACTTCTCCGCGAGCGGATACTCCTCCACAAGCAGGTTCTTGGCCAGCACGCTGAGCAGCAGACGCACGCGCTTCCCGCTCTCCCCGCTCATCCTGAAGATGTCCACTTTCTGCATGCGGTGCTCCTCTCCGCAGGTCCACGCCTCATCGAGGATCTCCACTTCGGCTATACGGGAGATCCTGAAAACCTTGTTGCGCCCGTCCTCAAGATCATAGGCCCAGACATCGGAAAAATCAGTGGTGAAGGCGAAAGGCTCCACAAGCCTGTCTCTCACTGTATGCGAATGCCCGGACTCGTAACTCTTGAGCACTGCCTTGCGCTCAAGCTTCACCGCCTCGGAAAGGGCCTCCACATTGGCCGACATGAAGCGGCGATCGACAAAGTCCGCAATCGAAGTGCTCTGATAGATGACCGCAAGTTTGGATTTAAGATTGGCTTTCAAAGCATTGCCACGGTCGAGCCTGTCCAACAGACTGTTCACTAGATACGCCTCTTCTTCGGAAAAATATATGAGCCTCTCGAAATCAGGTGCTTTGGCCGGGAGCTTCCCGAGCTTGAACACACCGCCAGGCAGGCGAGACACCGCGAACCCGGCATCCTTGAAAGTGTCTATGTAGCGGTATATGGTGCGCCACGACATCCCCAGTCTGGCCGCCAGCTCATCGACACTGTAGTCCACGCTCCCGGACATCAGTTTCATGAGCCGCAGCATCCTTTCTATCTTCGGCTGGTCCATAAACTATTCCTCCGGAAGTATCTTGACCGGATGCCGGTCGCTGTTGCGGGCTCCAAGCTTCATGAGTTTGCCCGACGTATTGATTATGCTCTGGCCTTGAGGGGAGAGCTTCAGAAGCCCGCGGTCATACTCGGCCTGCGCCTTCTCCAACGACTTCCCTACCGCCTCATAGCGCTCCATGAACTGCCCCACCCTGTCTATCATCTCTTCCGCGAGGGCATAGACCTTCTCATGGTCGCGCGCCTGGGCGACCTGCGTCCATGTCAGTTCAACCATCTTCAGAGCCCCATAGAGAGACTGCTCATCGGCGATATAGACATTCTGGTCAGCGGCCTTGCGCCACAGGTCAGGCTCGGCATTGAGCGCAGTCCAGAGCGCCCCGGTATTAGGCACGAACATTATCACATACCCTGCCGAGACTTTCGGCGGCTTCACGCAAGAAGAGTAGTCCTTGACGGCGAGTTCCTTGACATGCTTCTTGATGCTCTCCAGATGGCTCTTGAGCGCCGCACGGCGCGAGGGCTCGTCCTCGGCATTGACATAATCAATATACGCCGTCAGGGAGACCTTGGAGTCTATTATCACCTCACGCCGCTCGTCAAGATGAAGAATCACGTCCGGGCGCAGGTTTCCGCTCACAACAACCTGGGTATCATAATGTACCCCGCGCGTAAGTCCCTGTGCAGAGAGAAGTTCCTCCAGGATGGTCTCTCCCCAGTCGCCCTGCACCTTGCTGCCGTGCTTGAACGCTGCGGCAAGTTCATCAGCACTCCGGCGCGCCGCATCGCTGTGCTCCATGAGACTCTTGAGCCTCTCGCGCATCTCCCCGTTACGTTCAGCCTGCTCCTTGCTGCTGTCCGCCATCGCCTTGCGCAGTTCAGAAATGTTCTCACGCAGCGGATCCACTATCCGTCCGAGGCTCTCCCCGCTCGACTCGGAAAACTCCTTCTGCCTGGCCTTGAGCATCTCCCCGGTATCGGCCTTGAGCTGGGCGCTCATCTTTTCCACCGTCTCGTCAAACCGCCTCTGGAGCAAATCCACTGCTTCAACCTTCTCGGCAGCAAGACGCCGCTCATATTCGTCCCGAACAGCAGCCAGACGCTCATCGCAGTCCTTGCGGACAGCAGACTCGGCGCTGCGCACGGCACGCCTCACCAAAAGCAGGGCCACAAATGCACTTACAGCAAGCCCCGAGAAAAAAGCCAAAATAATCTCCATAGCCGACAAAATTACAAAACAACTTCTTAAATTTGCCATCCGATATGAAAAGAACCGCAATCCTCTTCACCACCATCATGCTCACTCTGGCCGGATGCACCTCCGGCAAACAGGACAGTCCGCGCAGCGGGGACCTTGTATTCGTGGGCATCCCGATGAATTACAGCCTCCAGCAAGGCTCGATGTCCGAAGCCATCAGCGCTGCCACATCAGACAGCACCGGGCTGAACCTTATCCATGTAGCCATACTCGAAGTCAAAGGAGACTCGACCTGGATCATCGACGCCACAATCAAGCACGGAGTGGACAGGCATCCCCTCGACACTTTCTTCCGGGACTTCACCCTCCGCGACGGAAGCCTCCCCACATTCAAGATAATGCGCCCCGAAGCAAGCGCAGCCGAAGCGGAACAGTTCGTGCAGAACGCCAAGAAGTACCTCGGGCAGCCGTACGATGTCTCTTTCCTCCCGGACAACGGAGCCATGTACTGCAGCGAGCTCGTCTACAACAGCTACATCACCCCTGACGGGGAGCACCTGTTCAGCGAAGCCCCGATGAATTTCCTTGACAAGGACGGAAACATGCCCATCTACTGGACCCAACTTTTCGAGCGCATCGGGCAGCAGGTACCGCAAGGAATCCCGGGGACCAACCCGCAAAAAATGGCGGCAAAGAAAACCCTGTCGCCAATAGAAACCAAACTGAAGTAAGTCCTACTTCAGCACTCCGCCGATCTCTATCTTGCAGTCGGCAGGAGCCTTGATGTTGCCGTCGATGATGACATCATCGCAGCTGTCGGCCTTGATGTATCCGGTACGCGGATTCTTTATTGACGGGACATTACCCTTGACAGTGGCCTTGATGTCAGAATACTCAAACGCCAAGTCAGCATCAGGCTCGAAAGTGCAGTCCTCCAGAACGAGATCGTCAGCATAGCAGAGAGGCTGTGTGCCGCCGATGCGGCATCTCACAAGACGCAGATTCTTCGAGTGCCAGCCGAGGTATTCTCCGTTGATGAACGAGTCATAGACTGTCACATTCTCAGTCTCCCACAGGGCATCCTTGCTCTGGAGGTCGCTGTTGCGGATCTCGACATTGCGCGTGTGCTGGAACGAATAGTTGCCCTCAAGACGGAGATTGTTCACCTTTATATTGCTGCAGTGCATGAATATATAGTCAGCCTTGGTGGCGAAGACATTGTCCAGTTCGATGTCGCTGCATGACCAGAATGTCTCCTGCGCGCAGTTCATGTTGACATTACGGAGTTTGATACCCTCCATCTCACGGAACATCTTCGGCGCATCGACTATGCAGTCGGTCATCTCGCAGTCCGTGCTGTGCCAGAGTGAAGAACGCGCACTCTCGGCGAAATAGCAGTCCCGCACCTTGAAGCGGTCGCAGCACCAGAAGACATATTTGCCCTCAAAACGGCACTTGTAAGCCTCTATGTCCGAAGTCTCTTTGAGCGATGACTCGCCCAGATGGATGGTCACCCCCTCGAGAAAGAGGTCGTGCGAGCAGTAAAGCGGGCGCTCGCCCCCAAATTCTTGATTGATTATCTCTTGCATGGTATGATGGTTCAATGTTGTCCGGTGCGAATATACTCATTTTCGCCGCCATAAGCAAATTCAGGCAACACACGTCCGGTTTGCTTTATTGCCTTTAATCACTTACCTTTGCCCGGACTAAAACCCTAATATTATGTCACTGAACATTTCTGACAAGGCGCGACTGATGCCCGCCTCCGCAATCAGGAAACTGGTTCCTCTCGCTGACGCCGCCAAAGCACGCGGCATCAAGGTGTACCACCTCAACGTCGGAGCGCCTGACATCAAATCTCCGGACTGCGCCCTCAATGCCGTGATAGACAGGTGCAAAGGCCTGCACCATCTCTCATACACCAACTCCGCCGGGCTCATGGAGCTCCGCGAAGGCCTTGTCAACAGATACTACAAGAAAATAGGAATAGACATTGAGGTGAGCGAGCTGCTCGTCGAGGTGGCCGGAAGCGAAGCATTCTCCTGCGCCATGCAGATAGCCGCAGGTGAAGGGGACGAGATCATCGTGGCAGAACCTTACTACACCAACTACCAGACATTCGCCTACCTCAACGGCATCACCCTCAAGGCGGTCCATACCGACATCCGCCAGGGTTTCGCCATCCCGGACATCTCCGAGTTCGAGAAAGTGCTCACAGACCGCACCCGGGCCGTACTCATCAGCAACCCGTGCAACCCGTCAGGCAAACTCTTCACCAAGGAAGAGATGCTCGCCCTCGGGGAGTTCTGCCGCAGGCACGACCTCTTCCTCATCAGCGACGAGGTCTACAGGGAGTTCTGCTACACCGACGAGCCGCACTTCTCCGCCCTCAACATCCCTGGCTGCGAACAGAATGTCATAATGGTCGATTCCGTGTCCAAGAGATACAACCTCTGCGGCGCGCGCATCGGCTGCATCGTCTCGCACAACAAGGACGTGATGGCAGCCGCGATGAAGTTCGCCCAGTCCAGACTCTGCCCGCCTGTCCTCGGCCAGTACGCCGCCATCGGGGCTTTGGACACTCCGCAGAGCTACTTTGATGAAGTCAAGGCTGAATACATCAGGCGCCGTGACTGCGCAGTGAAGATGCTTAACGATATCCCGGGTGTCTACGCCCCGAACCCTATGGGAGCCTTCTATACGGTGGCCGAGTTGCCGGTGGAAGATGCCGAAGACTTTGTGAAGTGGATGCTGACAGACTTCAGCGTGGACGGGCAGACTACCATGGTCACCCCGGCCGCATCATTCTACAAAACACCTAATGCCGGCAAGAATCACATACGCCTCGCATACGTGCTTGAAGTTCCAGAACTGCAGAAAGCTCTGGAGATCCTTGCCGCAGGACTTGAAAAATACCGCCGATGAAGCCACAGTTCAGCACTCTTGCTGAGCTCTACGAACACTCCGTCACCTCCTTCCCGAAAAGGACGGCGGCGGAGTTTGTCGGCGGAGCCCAGAGCTATACGTACGCACAGTTCAGAGACTGCTGCGACAACATCTCGAAGCGCCTGTCCAACTTCGGCATAGGCGCAGGTGACAAGGTGGCCATACTCTCGGAAAACTCTCCAAACTGGACTGCCGCATTCTTCGCCATCACGGCATACGGCCGCATAGCTATCCCGATGCTTCCCGAACTCTCCGCCGGAGAAGTCGAGAACATCCTCACACACTCGGAGGCCAAGGCCATCTTCATCTCCAAGAAGCAGCTGCCGAAACTGAGCGAAGAGGCCGTGAAGCGCCTCACGCTCGTCATAGCCATAGGCGACCTGAGTTTCATCAAGGCTGAAGGCAGTTCCTACACCTGCGACGGCAAGGTATGCCGCCCCACTGCCCTCGACACGGCTGCCATCCTCTATACTTCCGGCACCACAGGCAAGGCCAAAGGAGTGATGCTCTGCCACCGCAACTTCTGCACAAATGTCCTCAACTCCTGGTACAGCTACAAGATCGGGCCGAAAGACGTCTTTCTCTCCATACTTCCGATGGCCCACACCTACGAGATGAGCATCGGGATGCTTTACCCGTTCTCGATGGGCGCCAAGGTGGAATATATCCAGAAAGTTCCCACCCCGTCCATACTCATCGCCACGCTTGCCAAGATAAGGCCGACAGCAATGCTCTCCGTACCGCTCATCATAGAGAAAATCTACCGAAGCAGCATCGTCCCTACCATCGCCAAGAGCAAGTTCCTCTCATACCTTGACAAGCATGCCAAGTGGCTGCTCTACTCCCTCGTGGGGATGAAACTCAAAAAGACCTTCGGCGGCAGGATGGGCTTCTTCGGCATCGGCGGAGCCAAGCTCGACCCGGAAGTCGAAGCCTTCCTCAAGAAAACAGGATTCCCTTACGCCATAGGATACGGCCTCACGGAAACGGCCCCGCTCATCTGCACGGCAGCCCCACACAAGACATGGCCGGGAACCACGGGAAAACCGGTCAGGGGAGTGGAAGTCAAGCTTGAGGATGTCAACCCGCAGACCGGAGAGGGTGAGATATGCGTCAAAGGCCCCAATGTGATGCTCGGCTACTACAAAGACTACGAACGCACAGAATCCGTCCTCACCCAGGACGGGTGGTTCCGCACCGGAGACCTTGCAAGCATCGACAAGAAGGGCCGCTACTCCATCAAGGGCCGGCTCGGGAGCGTAATCATCGGAGCATCAGGAGAGAACATCTACCCGGAAGAGATCGAGAACGTCATCAACAGCATGGAGGGCATAGGCGAATCGCTCGTCGTCCAGAGGGACGGCAAACTCGTGGCTCTGGTACAGTTCAACGACAACATCATAGACTGGGATCTCGAGGGGCAGGACAAGTTCATCGAGGACATCGAGGCCCGCAAGAAAGCCATCCTCGACTTCGTGAACTCGAAAGTAAGCCGTTTCATGAACATCAAGTCCGTGGAGATCCAGAAAGAGCCGTTCATCCGCACGGCCACCCACAAGATCAAGCGCTTCCTCTACGAGAAGAAGAAAAACTAACGGAGATCCGCCAGATCGAGCACCAGCTCACGGGTCTTCTCCCAGCCGAGACAAGGGTCGGTGATAGAGCGTCCATACACGCCGTCACCGGCCTTCTGGTTTCCGTCCTCTATATAAGATTCTATCATGAGCCCCTTGACGAGACGGAAAATGTCGGGGTTGTGTCTGGTGCTGTGCAGCACCTCCTTGGAGATGCGGATCTGTTCAAGATACTTCTTGCCCGAGTTGGAGTGGTTGGTATCCACTATCACCGCCGGGTTGGCAAGTCCGCTCTGCGCATACAGGTCACAAAGCTGCTCCAGATCTTCATAGTGATAGTTGGGATGTGTGTTGCCCCGAGAATCCACATACCCCCGGAGTATGGCATGCGCAAGAGGGTTGCCCTTGCTCTCCACCTCCCAGTTGCGGTAGATGAACGTATGTGGGCTGTGTGCCGCCCGGAGGGCATTCATCATCACGGAGAGGTTGCCCCCGGTCGGGTTCTTCATCCCCACGGGGATGTCCAGGCCGCTCGCGGTGAGACGATGCTGCTGATTCTCCACTGACCGCGCCCCGACGGCAACGTAGGACAACAGGTCGGAGAGGTACTTGTGATTCTCCGGGTAGAGCATCTCGTCAGCGCAGGAGAAGCCTGTCTCGTTGATGGCGCGCATGTGCAGTTTGCGGATGGATATCAAGCCCTTGAGCATGTCCGAATGGGCATTGGGATCCGGCTGGTGGAGCATCCCCTTGTAGCCCTCGCCTGTGGTGCGAGGCTTGTTGGTATAGATGCGCGGCACCATCACTATCTTGTCCTTGACCTGTTCCTGGAGTTCGCGCAGGCGGGTGATATAGTCGATGACAGCATCCTCCCGGTCGGCGGAGCACGGTCCGATCACGAGCAGCAGTTTGTCGCTCCGGCCTGTGAATATGTCTGCTATCTGTGCATCATTGGCTGCCTTGGCAAGCGCTCCCGACTCGGAGATCGGGTACATTTCCTTTATCTCCTGGGGGATGATGAGCTTGCGCTTGAAATTCATGTTCATGCTACTTCTCCTTTTTCTTGTCAAACCACGAGCGTCTCAAGGTCGAGAGGCGCATCATCTCTTTCATGGTCTGCTCGTCCGAGTCGCGGACGGCGTCACGCAGGGCACCGAACCTGTCCATGAAAAGGTCCATCTGGCGGAGCAGTTCGTCCTTGTTTTCCAGAAAGAGCTCCGTCCACATGTCTTCGTTGATCCTGGCGATACGCGTGAGGTCACGGAAAGAGTCGCCTGTGTAGTCCACCAGATGCCTCGATTCCTTGCAGGTCATCAGGGCCACGGCGATGCAGTGCGTCAGCTGCGATAGGAAGCCCACCATCTCATCGTGCCTCTCGAGGCTGAGGGAAGAGATCTTCCCGAATCCCATCTCACGTGCCATGTCCTCCACCACGGCTATGCCTTCCGGGGTGTTGCGCTCTGTCGGGGTGATGATGAAATTTGCCCCCTTGAATATGCCCGGGTCGCTGTATTCTATCCCGGAAAACTCCCTTCCGGCCATGGGATGGGCAGGCACGAACTCGACCCTGCCGGCAAGCATGCCCTGTATCCGCGGCACCAAGCAGCCCTTGACACCGGAAATGTCGGTAAGTATTGAACCGCGCCTGAGATGCCTCCCGTTGTCCCGCACCCAATCTATGAAGACACGTGGATAGAGCGCGGAGACGACGATGTCGAAACCCTCAATATATTTCGGGTCCGGGCTGGTCATCCCGTGCCTTATCCAGTTCCTGCGTCTGGCATAATCCAGGGCATCCTGACGGTCGGAGAGGCCGCCAACCTCATATCCGGCAGAGCTCAACGCGGCAGCATAAGAGCCGCCCATAAGCCCCAATCCGACTATGAGAACCTTTTTGTTTTTCATTTTTCCCCTCCCAAGAAGTCCGTTCCAAAGCGCAGTGCGAGGGCATCACAGAGCACCACGGCCACCATGCTTGTCACCACTATGCAGATACGGCGTATTATCGCCGGATCGTGCCTCCCCTTGAGGCTGAGCTCGACCTCCTTTGCGCGGCGGAAATCCACCGTCTCCTGCGCCTTGAAGATGGAAGGAGTGGGACGCACCGCCATATTGAAGACAAGCGGCATGCCGTTGCTGATCCCGCCGTTGATGCCACCGCTGCGGTTTGTCGCGGTGACTATGCGCCCGTCCTTGATCCGGAACGGGTCGTTGGCCACTGAGCCGCGCATGGCGGAGAGGCCGAAGCCATCACCGAATTCTATCCCCTTGATGCCGCCTATGGCGAAGGCGGCACGGGAAATCATCCCTTCGAGGGAGTCGAACCACGGCTCCCCCACTCCGGCCGGGAGTCCGCAGACTGCGCTCTGGATCACGCCCCCGACGGAATCTCCGTCCTCTTTGGCCTTGAGGATTGCATCCCCCATCGCCTCAGAGACATCATCAAGCACCGGGAAATGCTTGGTCTTCAATGATTCGATTTCTTCATGTGGGTCAAGGGAAAACGGCCTGTCCTTCACCCCGGCACAACTGAGGATATGCGTGCCGATTGTAATCCCCCTTGACTTCAGGGCACTTAGACATATCGCCCCGGCAGCCACAACCCCAGCGGTCACTCTCCCCGAGAAATGGCCGCCTCCGCGAAGATCCTCGAAACCGTGGTACTTCATCTCCGCCGCGAAGTCACTGTGGGACGGACGCGCTATGCCTTCCTGATAATCCGAACTGCGGACATTCTCATTGGGTATGATTATGGCGAGCGGTGCACCAGTAGTATATCCGTTATGGACACCGCTGATTATCTGATAATTGTCCTTCTCCACACGGGCCGTATCGAGAGGTCCCGAAGGACGGCGGCGAGAGAGCTGCGAGGCGATGAACGCATCATCGACGGGGATGCCTGGTGCAAGCCCGTCGAGCACCGCCCCCACTGCGGGGCCGTGGCTCTCGCCGAATACGGTCATGATGACGCTTGTACCGATGGAATTTTTCATCTTCCTCAGAATGAGCCGACTACCTTGAGACGATCGCACAAGGTGCCGAGTTCGTTGAGCATGCTGTGCCCGTCACGGGTGTCGATATTGCCGTCGAGCTCCACATAGAAGTAGTAGTTCCACATCAGCCCTTTCATCGGACGGCTGCGGAGGCAGCTCATGTTGTATCCGTGCGCGCCGATGATATTCAGAGTCTTGGCCAGAGACCCGGCCTCGTTCTTGACAGTGAACATGAGGATGAAGTGGCTGTCGCGGGTACGGCTGAAAGACTGCGCACGGGAGAAAGCGGCGAAGCGCGTGGTATTGACACTGGATCCGTTGATACGCGCTTCCAACACTTTAAGTCCGTAAATTTCAGCACATTCGGCACTCCCGATAGCGGCTACGCTTTTGTCTGCAGTCTCAGCGACCATCTTGGCGGCCGATGCAGTGTTGGGATATTCGTGCTGGCTGAATCCATGATTGCGGATATACTCGGCACACTGGGACAGGGCCTGAGGATGGCTTACCACCTGTGTGACGGTCTCAAGGCTCGCGCCCTCGACGCCAAGCAGGTTCTGCACCGCCTCTATGGCCTCCACTTTGTTGATGAACAGCGGGCCGGAGAACATCAGGTCAGTGACGGCTGACACCTCCCCTGCCGAACTGTTCTCAAAAGGCAGTACCGCAGAATCACAATCCCCGCTTGCACAGGCGCCGTATGCAGTCTCAAAATCCCTGCACGGGACAAGTTCGGCACCGGGGAACATCCTCTCTGCGGCAATACCGGCAAAAGCGCCGGGCACTCCGCTGTAGGCAATCTTCATCCCTGACAGCAGGCGCTGCTGATATTTGCGGGAAAGCGCCATGAGCTCCTGCTCGAAATTGATGTAATATTCCCTGATGGTGTCGTCCCCGACCAGCGCCGAGTTGCGCCTGATCACTTCCGCTTCCCTCGCAGGGTCGCAGACGGGAAGAGCCTCACGCCGCTTCAGCTCGGCCACCCGGCCGGATTCAACCATGCGCTGCTCGAAAAGATCTGCCAGTTTGGAGTCTATCTCATTGATTCTCCCTCTGATGTCATCAAGACTGTCCATAAAAACAACTTGTACCCCCTAGGCGAATCGAACGCCTATCGTAGGAACCGGAATCCTAAATTTTATCCATTAAACTAAGGGGGCGGTTACCGAAATGCAAATATACTGATTTTTCTGTAATTTTGCAGCGAAATAAAATTGCACACAATGAAGACTGCTTATGTATTCCCAGGACAGGGAGCCCAGTTCTCAGGAATGGGCAAGGACCTGTACGACAACAGCCCCAAGGCCCGCGAGATGATGGAGAGGGCCAACGACATCCTCGGCTTCAGAATCACAGATATAATGTTTGGCGGCAGCGATGAAGACCTGCGCGCGACCAGGGTCACCCAACCGGCCATCTTCCTGCACTCTGTATGTTTGGCTCTCTGCAGCGAAGGTCTTCCCGCACCGGACATGGTGGGAGGCCACTCCCTGGGGGAATTTTCAGCCCTTGTGGCCTGCGGAGCCGTGGATTTCGAATCCGCACTCAGGCTTGTGGCAGTGCGTGCGAGCGAGATGCAGAAATGCTGCGAAGCCAACCCTGGCGGAATGGCAGCCATAATAGGTCTTCCCAACGAAAAAGTTGAAGAAATCTGCGCAGGCATTGAGGGGGTCGTAATCCCGGCCAACTACAACTGCAACGGCCAGGTGGTGATCTCCGGTGAAAAACAGGCTGTGGAAGCAGCCTGCGAGGCGATGAAAGCCGCCGGTGCCAAGAGAGCCCTTCCGCTGAGCGTCAGCGGCGCCTTCCACTCCCCTCTCATGGAGGCTGCCCGGGTAGAACTTGGCAAGGCCATAGAGAAGACCAAGGTCAAGACCCCTTCCTGCCCTATCTACCAGAACGTTACAGCAAAGCCGGAGACCGACCCGGCTCGGATCAAGGACAATCTGCTCAAGCAGCTCACCTCACCTGTGAAATGGACGCAGACAGTGGAGAACATGCTCGCGGACGGGGCAACATCTTTCAAAGAACTTGGCCCCGGAGCGGTACTCCAGGGCCTGATCAAGCGCATCGCCTCTTCGGCCGGTGCCGAAGTCAGCATCGGCTAGACTCCCCCGGCACAAAATCACAACGCCGCATATAGAACAGCGCTCGGCAGGTAGGGGTATTTATGCCAGAATCTTCCCCTACCTTCTGAGCCGGGAGCGCACAGGGACGCGCCTGAGCGAGGCAGCGCTCAAAGGTTGGGGTAAAAACAGCCCCAAATGCCCCAACCTTTAAAGCATGATGGGCACATGTTCTTCTAAGTCTGTGAACAATTGTAGCTGAATCATTTGCAGATGCACAAAATTCACTATCTTTCCATCTTTGACACTTACTTTTGGAGAGAATAGGCCCCCAGACCGCTGAGGA